>Ga0315908_10004157_pt1 | contig 10447 bp, 6 predicted proteins | sample LakEriMetagenome_12_FD_203520 | JGI IMG/M metagenome (GOLD analysis project Ga0315908, IMG submission 203520) | Freshwater fungal communities from buoy surface, Lake Erie, Ohio, United States - Buoy 4 MA124 | ecosystem: Environmental > Aquatic > Freshwater > Lake > Lake biofilm | place: USA...
TTAATTAATATTCATTTTATTAAAATTAAACTCTCATATTAGAAATTTAGTTTTATTATTTTTATATCTAATCATAAAGTTATAAAATTATTATTTAGTTTTCTTTATCCTTATTATATTTTTATTCTTAATTTTATTAATTATTTAATTACTAAATTAATAAAATATATTGATTAGAAATAATTTATTCTTAATTTTTTAAATCCTATTTATTAGATTTAATATTTATGTCTGAATTTATATTTTCATTAATAATTATTTAATTTTATTAATTAATTATTATAGAATTCTAATTTTAATTTAATTATTTATATGTTTATTGTTATAATTTTTAATTTTCTTATAGCTAATTTTAAGATACAATATATTTTTCTTATAATTATTAATATTATTATTTTTAAAGTATTATTTCTTAATTTAAATAATTTATTTAATTTTGCTAATCATAAATTGAAACTTATTTATTATTATTTTCTTTCTTTTATAATTATTGCTCAATTTATTAAAATTGATCTTGATTTATTAAAATTATTTCCTTATCTTTGTATTAATTGTTAATTTAATATTATAAATTAAAATTTGTTTAAACATATTCGTTTCTTTAATTTTATAAAGTTTATCCTTGATTTATAATTTCATTTAAATCAGATATATTATCAATAAAATTTATTTTTTTATTAAATTCTTATTTTATATAATTATTATTAATTTTTTATTAATTTTATATTTGAATTTATAAATTTAATTTGTTTTAATTATTTTAAAATTCTTAAATAATTTAATTTTTTTCTTCTAATTATAATTCTAATTTTTCTATTTAATTTTATTTGAATGACATAATTTTAATAAAATTCTAATTTTCTTTATTAAGTCTATCATTTTATTCATTTAATTCTTCAATTTCTTCTTCTAATAAATGAACTTCATCATAAATAGAATCTAAATTACTATTATTTTTTTGATTTAATTGATTATTTTATAAAAAATCTATTTATTTAATAAAATCCTCATTTTTAATCTTTTGTTCAAATAATTATTTTTCCAATTATTTAATATATTATTTTTTTATATTTAATTCATAATCTTATTCTTAATTATCTTTATACTTTTAGCATATATTTTTTAGCTCTTAATTTAAATTATTTAACTATGATTCATTTTTTTTTAATTCATCATTTTCATTTAAAATTTTTTTATTTTATATTTATAGATATTGTATTTCAATTATTAATTTTTCATAGTTTTATTAAATTCATTAAATATCAAGAGATAATTATTTATTTTAATTTTAGATTTCTTTATTACCATTTGCTAATAAAGTTTATAAATCATTTTCTATTTTTTAATTTAAAAGTTTTAGATTTTAATTTTCTTATATAAGTTTATAATTTTTCATTTCTAGATTACTTATCTTTTCTTTTTCTTTTAAAATGTAATTTTTGTTCTAATTTTTTAACTAGATTTCTTTTATTTTTTTTAGTAACTGTTACTATAAATTAAAAATTTCAAAATAATTTTACTTTTTGGATTTCTTGTGCTCCAGTTTTATATATATTTAAATTTGATACACTCTCAAACCTCATGATTTCATCATATAAAACATTGTTTTCATTAAATCTCTATAATAATTAAGTGTATTTTTAAATGATTTGATTAAAATCAAGCTTTTCCATATTAGTTTAATAAAATTCAAATATATTTATTTATAAAATTTAAATATATTAATTTATAAAATAAAATAATTTTATTTTTAAATTGATTATAAATAAACGGCACTTCTTATAAAATATAAATTATTTTTATAGTAAATATGAATTATAAAAATATAAAATTATTCAATTCTAAGAGTAAATATCACTATCTAACATATTAATTTTTTTATAAATTTTAGGTTATAAATTTTCAATAACCTTTAATTATATTATATAAATACTTCATTAATTCCATTTTTGCTTTTAAAATTTATTTTATTTTCACTCACTTCATTTTTAATTGAATTATTATAATTATACTTTTGATTGTTATTGTTTACATTACTATTTAATAATTGAGACAAATTTGTTGTATGATTTTTGTTCAAAAATATATTATTTTCTTTTGTTTTTATTTATATTTTATTTCTTAAAATATCCATTTCAATTTAATTTTATTTATTAATTGTTTTTATTTATTCTTTTAATTCTTAAATTTATTGTTTATAAATTTCTTATTTATTTTTATATTTATTAATTGTTTATTCATATTTTTCTTGTTTTATTTCTTACTATTTTTTTAAATTTTCATTTTCTATATCAAGAATACTTAATTATTTTTAAACTTCTTGATTTTAAAAATTTAATTCTTAAATATTATTTTATAAATTTTAAAATTTCTTATTATATTTCTAATTTTTTTAATTATCTTATTTTAATTATTATTTTTATATTTAAATATAATTTTATTTATATTTTTATATCTTTTTTTATTATTATTCAATTAATATTTAGTTTTTTTCAATGCTTTCATTTTGTAACTATATACTTTCGTTAAGTGATTGAATTTGAGATTATTATTATTCAATTAAAATAAGGTCATTTTGAATTTACTATTTTAATTATAAATTATCTATTTCGGTCTTAGCAAACTATGATTCTAAATTTTCATAATTAATTTAAATAGCATTAAATTAATTTTTAATATTTAGGTATTCTTAATAATTACTTTCAAATTCATTATTTTATTTTTAAACTTATTAATCTTACTTATTTATTTGATTTTAAAATTCTAAATTTTAATTCTTAATTTCTAATTATTAGATATCCTTTTTTTAATTATTAATACAAATAATTTGATCTTTAATTTCTTCTTATTATTTTGATATTAAATTATTTAATTAATCAATTTTCTTAATATTTTCTTTCTGAAAATTAGTATATTAAGAATTTATTTGTTCTTATTGTATAATAGATTATTAATATTTTAGTAATTATTATTCATTTCTTTAATTTTAATGTTATAATTTAGAAAAATTTTCTTAAACAAGAGTTAAGTTTTTACTAGTATAATTCAAATTAATTTATAGCTATTAAATAAAAGATTCTTTTGATTGAATATTAGATAATTATTAATTCAAAGTGATTTATATATTATCAATATATTATTATTAATTATCAATTTAGTATTTGTATTCTTGTATAATATTATCTTTAGTTTTTAAATCTTCTTGTAGTTAACTATTAACTTATTAATGACTTTATAACTCAGAGTGTAATTCTTAAATTTATTTTTAACATTTAAGTAAAAGATTGGCCTATTAGTCACTAATAGCTTACATCAATTAAAAATAAAATATAAAAAAAAATAATTTATAAAATAATAATAACAATAAGTATATAAAAATATAAATAAGTTTAGATATAAATGAAATTGCTTGGATTGTATTTAATATTGGTGTTGATTTAACTTAACAGAGCTTACATCTTATATGAGAATAAGAAAATCTAGAAGATAGATAAGAAAGAAAAGATTGCTGATGTTTTAAGTCTATTAAAGTATAACATGGGATAATTTAAATCAGAAATATCAGAATCTGAAATTAAGTTATATGAATAATTCGGAACTGACTAAAAAAGCAACTCAACTCTTATTTTAGATCTAAACCCTAATTTATAGTAACAAGCTCTTGCTTCTTTTTCTTGCAATTACGATTAATCAGAAAAAAACAAAATTTAATCAATTATTAGTTAAATTGATTAAGAAACCGAAGTGGAATTCTGTAGATTGTATGCTCTTATTCATATGAAAACTAACTCCATCATTATTTACAATAGCAATAAACTTTCCCTTAATTTTCTTTAAAATCCTTAATAGGTTCTTTAAAATATTCATTAATTTTTGTAAATTATAACACAATAATCATTCTAAGTCCTTATACTTAATGATTAAGATATTACCTAAATCAGAATGTTAGAGCAGGTAAATAAATTATATTCATTTTTATTTATTAATTAATCAGACATCTTCATCTGCTTCGGAATTGGTAATTGATCCAACTAACTTTTAGATTTATGTTTGGACTCCTTTATTTTTGGCTTTTGTTTTATTTTTTGCTGTCTTAGCCATGTGTAGCATGGATTTTAGTTCAGATACTATTCTTTATGCTAAATTTATAACAGCAGATAAAAATTGATTCAATATATTTATGACAATATATAATTCATAATTAATAATTATTTAAATATTCATAATTTAAATAATAATAATTATGATTATAATAATAATAACTTTAATTATAAAATTATAAATAGAATAGGAAAAATAATATATATGTATAATTAAGTTATTAAAATAATAATAAAAAAAATATAAATTTGAATGATAAGTGGGGCTAAAGTAATATAAGAAGGTTAAAGAACAAAAGTAATCTATAGTTTAATAAAAGAGCACAAATACTTGGATGCAATTGAATACTTGAACTATGAACTTCAATTCTGTCCTAAAAGTAGAGCATTATCATTACTAGGATATTGCTACTTCATGGTTCAAGACTTCACAAATGCGTCCAATATTTACGAACAACTAGTTCGATATTATCCAGAAGTAGATGAATACAAACTATACTTAGCCTAATCCTTATTCAAAGAAGGTTTATATGAAGAATCCTTAAAATAATGTCAATCTATTGAGAAAAACGAATATCGACAATAATTAATTATCCTTTAATCTCAAATCCGATACGAAATGGATGAAATCTAACATGCTATGAGTTTATTGTAATAAGCAGAACAATAAGACTCAGCTATTGTAGTCAATGAAGGTTGTATATTGTATAAGGAGGGAAAGTATGAAGAGAGTAGACAGAAGTTTCAATAGGCATTAGAAATATAGGGATATTCATGTGAATTGGCTTATAATATTGCTTTATGTCATTATAAATAAAGATAATTAGCTCCAAGTCTTAAACATATTGCTGAAATTATTGAGAAAGGAGTAAAGGATCATCCTGATTTAGGAGTTGGTAGTAATGCAGAGGGTATTTATGTGAAAAGTGTGGGAAATACTCAAGCATTAAAGGAAAGTGCGTTAATAGAAGCATTTAATCTTAAGGCAGCTATTGAATATTAAATAAAAAACTATTAATAAGCCAAAGAGGCATTAATTGATATGCCACCAAGGAAAGAAGATGAATTAGATCCTGTTACTCTCATGAATCAAGCATTAATGAATATTAATGATAATCCATAAGATGGATTTAAGAAACTTAATTTCTTATTAAATAATCCACCATTCCCGCCCGAAACATTTCAGAATTTATTACTTTTATATTGCAAGTTTTAATATTATGATTTAGCAGCAGATGTATTGGCAGAAAATGTAGATCTGACATACAAATGTAATTAGGAGGACTTTGAGTATATTGAAGCATTGATAGTTTAATAGGCAACTCCTGAAGAGAGTTATAAGAAATTTGAGTAATTGGCTGATAGACATATTGATAGTCTTAGAAAGATTACTAAAAATGTGTAAGATAGTAGGATGGCAAGAGATAATGAGGGATTGAAGAAAAGTTTGAAAGAGTTTGATGAGTGTCTTGAGAAGTATATACCTTGTTTAATGGGTATGGCTAAAATTTATTGGGAGAAAGAGAATTATAGTCAAGTTGAATAATTGTTTAGAACTAGTGCTGAGTATTGTGCTGATCATGAAATTTGGAAGTTAAATGTAGCACATGTTTTCTATGTATAGGAGAATAAGTATAAAGAAGCCATTAGGTATAAAATTATATATATAAATATATATACATATATTATTATATTATCAAAATATAATACAATATTCTATAATCATTTAATAATCAAAATAATATATAATATGATATCTATATGACATTATTATAATATCATAATATGATATAATGATAATATAATGATAATATAAGATACTATGAACCTATAGTTAAGAAAAACTTTGAGAACCTTTTGGACATGACAGCAATAGTAATAGCAAATCTGTGTGTGAGTTATATAATGGTTAATTAGAACGAAGATGCAGAGGAAATAATGAGAAGATTGGAGAGAGAGGAAGAGAAAAGTTAATACGAAGAACCAGATAAACCAGTTTATCATTTATGTATTGTTAATCTTGTAATAGGAACTCTTTATTGTGCCAAAGGCAATTATGAGTTTGGAATCTAAAGAATCATCAAATCATTGGAACCTTACAACAAGAAGGTAAAACTAATATATAATAATTATTTAATCATTTAATAATTATATAAATATCATATAATAAATTATTTATTATTGAAATTATAAAAAAAAAATTATCATAATTACTAAATATATTTAAATATTGATATTTTTGTTAGTTGTCAATGGATACTTGGTATTATGCAAAGAGGTGCTTTGTGAGTTTGGTAGAGACTCTAGCTAAACATATGATTATTTTAAAGGATTAGACTATGAATGAAATTATTGACTTTCTAAATTAAGCTGATTAATATGGAAAGAATATAAAGACTGTTATCAATATTAATGAAACTGATGATTCTAAAAATAATGTTAGTTACGAAGCAAGGTTGTTAAAAAGGATGTTCTTAAAACTCAGAAACTGAACATAAATTATTAGTTATACTGTAAAAATAAATTCGTTAATTTATATTAATATCTTCATATATTATACTAATATTTTATATAATTTAATCATAATTATTAATTATTTATATCGTTTTTTAAAACTTGCTCTCCAGCTAACTATATTCTGCTAGAATTATTACTTGAATTTCTGCTATTTAATGGAGACATTTAATTTCTTAATTTTATACTGTATTATTTCATCCTTTCATTTGCACTATTCTATCTAACTGAATTAGGTCTAGAACGATTCACTTATTATAATAATTATTAATTAATCTGATAATTCTTTCTCTATTAAACATTGTTGATTGGTATTTTAGGTAAATTTTATTATTAAGGTATTTTTGGAACATTCTATTAACTATGTTTAACCTATTATTGATTGTGATTACTATTGATAATAATAGGATTTTAGGTATTATTAGGCTGGACATTAATTTGATTTGCTGAACAAGCCCTTGACTTATTGACTATATAAAAATAAATAAAAATAAATAAATACGATATTTAGGGGAAGGAAGATTAATTTTCTTTAGATTAATATTAACTTTAATAGTGCTCAACAAATCCAATTTAATAGTCTATAAATTATGATTAAAAAGAGGATTATCTGTTATCAATTACTAAATAAATTAAGTATTCAACAATTAATCAACAGAAGCTCTTTTAGCTGGATCAACAATTAACATCTTAGAGACAATGTCCTATAATGATTAACTATATCTATTAGGAATTGGATCATACTTTCCCTATATAACTTTCTTATACAATCCCTTCATGTCCTATGCCCTGAATGGTGGTCTAGTAGTGATTAACTCATAAACGACACATCCTAATGACCAAACATCACTTTTAGTGCCATAAGGCTTGTCTTACCATACTTCAGGGGAAGCGTAATAAGGGGTTCCTGTTTGAGTACGCACTAGTCCATGTTCAGATACTTTAGATACATTAAGGTCACCCAGTTTAAATATATTCTCTTTACCAATAAAGATGTTTGCACATTTTAGGTCTCGATGAAGAATCATATTCTTATGTAGTTGTTTTAGACCTAGGCATAGTTGGGCTATTATCATCCATATTTATTCTTCTTTTATCTGTTCTTTTTGTTTTATCTTTTCGTTTATGTAGTTTAGCAGGTCACCATTTTCAGCATACTAAAAATTATATACATTATCATTGTTTTTATTTATTATTATTGTCAAATTATCATATTATTATTTTCGTATATTTCAAAATCATTACTATATATTTACTTCCAATACTAAACATAATGTGCCACTTGAATCATCAATAAATGCTTCTTTATATCCAATAATAAACGGACTTTCTATCGAAGCTAATAATCTTATTTCATTCAATGCATTTGATCTTTCTTTTTAAGGCATATTAATCAATTTAACTTTTTTCAACGCATATATTTAATTGTCTTAATATCTTTTTACTTAATATACTATTCCAAAAGAACCTTCTCCTATTAATATTAATTAATCATTTTTTTAGATAAAATTAGTATTTAAAATTATATTTATTTATTAATTACATTATAAATTTAAATAAATAACTATCGAATACCTAGTTTCTTTAAAACTTGAAAATCTTTTAATGAAGGATTATCTTTACTATTTTCTAAGTTAAAATTTTAATTACTATTTTTACGACTTGATTACATATAAAATTATGTTATATTTAAAATGAAATAGTAAAAATTAATCAATATGTATATAAAAATATAATATATCAATAAAATATAGAATAGAATAGTAATAATAATAATAAATAATAATATATGATGGTCAAATTAACTCACTAACATTCATAGGCATTTCATCAATTTGAGTAGAATAGTACTGTTCAATGTCTCTAAGAATCCTGATTTCCTGATTTTTGACAAAATTAATAGCAACTCCTTTCCTTCCAAATCTTCCACTCCTTCCGATCCTATGAATGTACAACTCTCTATTAATAGGCAAATCGTAATTGATGACAAGACTAACCTACTATACATCTAAACCTCTGCCCCAAATGTCAGTAGCAATTAAAACTCTGCTATTTCCCCCTCGGAACTCTCCCATTATTGTATCTCTCTCTTTTTGTGATTAATCACCATGCATACAGCACACTGTAAAGTTGTTTTCTCGCATTTTACTAGCAAGCCACTCAACCTAATTATTATCATTAATTATTTACATATATTCAATATATACATTAAATATACTTTATCATTATCATTATTATCATTATCATTATTATAATTATATTATCATAATTATTATTATTATTATTATGAGATTAATGATGATTATATATAATGATGATCGTGCATATGTAAATGTTATACTTTCTTTTTAGAATTACAGAAAATGACAGCTTGAGTGATAGTGAGAGTATCATAAAGATCACATAATGTATCAAACTTCCACTCTTCCTCCTCTACAGCAACAAAGAACTACTTAATACCTTCTAAAGTAAGTTCGTCCCTCTTAACCAACAACTTAATAGGATCAGTCATAAATTTTTGGGTTAACTCCAATATCTCTTATGGGAGAGTAGCACTAACAACAACACACTATGTATTATGAGGAAGATACCTATAAATATCATAAACCTATTCCTTAAATCCCTTACTTAACATCTCATCAGCTTCATCTAATATCAACATCTTCAAATTCCTAGTTTTTAATACTCTCCTTTAAATCATATCAAATACCCTTCCAGGTGTACCTGATACTATATGAACTCCATGTTCCAATGATCTTATATTCTCTCCCACGTTCTTTCCTCCAACACATAAATGTACTTATACATTCATAAAATCACCTAATGCCAATGCTACTTTCTGAGTCTATTCAGCTAATTCTCTTGTTGGAGATAAAATTAATACTTATGGTTCTCTTAGAGTTGTTTCAAGCGATTGAAGGGCTCCTACTAGGAATACTGCTGTTTTACCTGTTCCTGCTTAAGATTAAACTATTACATCTCAACCTGATATTATTGGCACTGTTGCTCTTTGTTATACTGCTGATGGCTTTTCAAATCCATAGCAGAAAATACCACGCAGTAATTTTTCATTAAGTTTCATAGATTCAAAGTTGTTGTAAACTTCTACTTGTTCGTTTGATTCTACTATCCATTGTTTGTCCATTTTTATATATATTATTATATTTATTACTAATTTTGTTCAAACTTTTATATATTTAGATTTTTATATTATTTTTTAAATATTTATAATATCAATTATTTCTAATGCTTATAAATCAATTTATAATTCTTATATTTTATAACTATTATTAATAATTTTTATATAGTTTAATTAGAAAGTATGTAATCTAAAATAATATAATATAAAAACTGAAAATTAATTTAATCAATTATGAAAAATATTTAGCTTCAATAAATTAATAAAATTTAATAATTAATTTAAAATAAAGAATAAACTAATCAATATTATAGAAAACTGAATTTAAAAAGTTTAGTACTTGTAAATAAAGATTAAAAATAAAATGAAAAAAATAAAAAATAATCATTTAATATTAATATCAGTTAAGAAAATTAAATAAGTTATATTGATCAAAATCCTAAAATAAATTAATAAAAAAAAAATAATATAAAATTTAATAATTTATAGATAGAAATTATTACTGGAGAGAAAAATAACTAATAAAATGAAAATCCAAATTAATAAGTCAAATAAAATTTAAATAAAGATTTCTATATAAAACAAATTTTCAGTTTTGGTAGAAAATCAAAATATGGATTAAATGGTATTCTTTATATTTAATTAATAATTTAGAAGCCTTATTTAGTAATTAAACTAATAAAACAATTTAAGA
>Ga0315908_10004158_pt1 | contig 10447 bp, 11 predicted proteins | sample LakEriMetagenome_12_FD_203520 | JGI IMG/M metagenome (GOLD analysis project Ga0315908, IMG submission 203520) | Freshwater fungal communities from buoy surface, Lake Erie, Ohio, United States - Buoy 4 MA124 | ecosystem: Environmental > Aquatic > Freshwater > Lake > Lake biofilm | place: USA...
GTATTTTTCCTGATGTTTACATCGATGATTTCAAAGATTTAGAGAAAAACACTCAATTTTAAGCGAAAAACTACCTGTTTTTATAGGGGTTTACACCTCAATTGCGATTTACGTAGTACATTTTTGATTTCGTTTATATAGTTTTAAAAATCAAAGTATTTAAAAATTAAGAAGATGAAACAAAAAGTATCATTGTTATTTTTCGATAAGGGTAAAACAATCATTTTTGCTACCAAAATGTATTATGAATTAAATCCATATTTTGATTTCATTTTTACGGTTGTAAATTCAGAAACTGAAATGTTTGAAAGTATCAATGAGCATAATTATGATATGATTTTGTGTGATATTGAACATTTATCGGATGAGTCATTATTAAAATTAAAGAAATTAAAAAGATCAAAAAGGAATAATTTTGTTATTGCTTACAGTGTAACTTTTATTACGAATAACGCTATTAAAATTGGCTTAAAATATGGCGCATCCTGCGTTCACATTAAAAGTTTGGAACCTGAATTTTTGTTTCCGATGTATAAAGAAGTATTGGAAGGTAAAATTTTTGAATTTGAAGAGTTAAGCGTATTGAATAAATCGAAATATTAAACTGCTGTCAATACAATGTTTATAACTCCTTTTTAAGAAAAACCTGTATTGATTGCATTTTGTTTAATTTAGTTTCAATTGTTTTCAAATAACACGAAAAAATAGTTAATAATGGCATTAAGTTGGAATGAAATCAAAGATAGAGCATTAAACTTTTCCAAAGAATGGGAAGGAACGACCAGTGAAGATGCTGAAGCTAAATCATTTCTAGATGCTTTTTTTCATGTGTTTGGTATAAGCAGAAAAAAAGTTGCTTCATTTGAACATAAGGTTAAAAAAATAAGCGATAAAGATGGATATATAGATTTGCTATGGAAAGGGCAAATTCTTATTGAAATGAAAAGTAAGGGTAAAGATTTAGATAAAGCTTTTGTTCAGGCTAAAGAATATATACAAGGTTTAAAAGAACACGAAATTCCAAAAATTGTCATGATTTGTGATTTTGATTTATTCAGGATTTATGACATGGAGTCCAGTAATACTAATGAATTTCTTGAATTTAGATTAAATGAGTTTGTTAATCATGTTCAATCCTTCGGTTTTATAGCTGGTTACCAAAAGAAAATTTACAAAGATGAAGACCCTGTAAACATCAAAGCAGCGGAATTAATGGGAAAACTACATGACCGATTAAAAGAGATTGGTTATGAAGGACACCCATTGGAAGTGTATTTGGTTCGAATTTTATTTTGTTTGTTTGCAGAAGACACAACGATATTTGAGAAACAACAATTCCAAAACTATATTGAAGAACGTACTTCTGAAGATGGAAGTGATTTAGCGGCTAAAATTCAAGAATTGTTTCAAATTTTAAATACACCTTTAGAAAAACGTTTCAAAAATATTGATGAACAATTAAATGCCTTTCCTTATGTGAATGGAAAGTTGTTTGAAGAAATTTTACCAGGTGCTTTTTTTGATACTAAAATGCGTCAATCCTTGTTAGATTGTTGCTATTTAGATTGGAGTAAAATTTCTCCCGCAATTTTTGGTTCAATGTTTCAAAGTGTAATGAATCCTGTTGAAAGAAGAAATCTTGGAGCACATTATACGAGTGAAAAAAACATTTTAAAACTTATAAAACCTCTGTTTTTAGATGAACTTTATGCTGAATTTGAATCTATTAAAACCAACAAAGCGAAGTTAAATGAATTCCATATAAAATTAAGTAAACTCAAATTTTTAGACCCTGCTTGTGGATGTGGAAATTTCTTGGTGATTACGTATCGTGAATTGCGCTTATTAGAATTAGAAGTGCTAAGAATCCTTTTTCGTTCTGGTGAGGTAGTCTTACAACTGAATGATTTAATTCTACTTGATGTTGACATGATGCATGGGATCGAATATGAAGAGTTTCCTGCACGTATAGCAGAAGTAGCAATGTGGTTGATGGACCATCAAATGAATATGTTGATTAGTAATGAATTTGGAAATTACTTTGCTCGTTTACCTTTGAAAAAATCGGCTAAAATTGTTCATGCAGATGCTTTAGAAACAGATTGGGAAAACGTAATTAGCAAAGATGAATTAACACATATTATCGGAAATCCACCGTTTATTGGTTCTAAAATCATGAAGCAATCTCAACGAGATTCATTAGCTAAACAATTTGAAGGAGATAAAGGATCTGGTGTTTTAGATTATGTTGCGGGTTGGTATATCAAAGCAGCAAAATATATTCAAAAAACAACAATTAAAGCGGCATTTGTTTCAACAAATTCAATTGTACAAGGAGAGCAAACGAGTATTCTTTGGAATCCAATGATTAACAAGTATGATGTTAAGATTCACTTTGCACATCGTACTTTTCAATGGAAAAATGAAGCGAAAGGTAATGCAGCTGTTTTTTGTGTGATTATTGGTTTTGCTTCATTTGATACAAAAGTTAAATATGTATTTGATTATGAAGACAACAAAGGTGAACCTCATAGAATAGAAGCTAAAAATATCAATCCATATTTAGTGGATGCGAAAGATTTATTAATTTATACTAGAAAAAAACCAATTTGTGATGTTCCTGAAATGAGTTATGGTAGCATGGCCAATGATGGGGGGAGCTTGTTATTAACCAATGACGAAAAAGTGGCATTAACAAACAAAAATACAGAATCCGTAAAGTTTATAAAGCCATTTTTAGGTTCATTTGAATTTATTAATAATGTTAAAAGGTGGTGTATATGGTTAAAAGATGTACCTCCAAATGAATATAAATCCATTACAGAAATAATGGTAAAAATTAATGAAGTAAAAGAGTATAGATTAAAAAGTAATAGGCAGGCTACGAAAAAACTTGCTGATTTCCCTTCATTATTTGGAGAGATTAGACAACCTAAATCGAATTATTTAATTATACCAGGTGTATCTTCTGAGAATCGAAAATATATACCTATTGGCTATATGAATGCAAATACAATAGCAAGTGATTTAGTAAGAACGATACCCAACGCTAGCTTGATTCATTTTGGAATTCTAACATCTAACATACACATGACTTGGGTAAGATATACATGTGGTAGATTAAAAAGTGATATCAGATATTCAGGAAGTCTAGTCTACAATAATTTCCCTTGGCCTGAAAATCCTACAGAAAAACAAAAAGAAACAATAGAAAAAGCTGCACAAAAAGTATTAGATACAAGAGGGAAATATCCAGAAAGCAGCTTAGCGGATTTGTACAATCCACTAACCATGCCACCGGATTTAGTTAAGGCACACAACGAATTGGATAAAGCAGTTGATGCAGCATATAGTAAACAAGCATTTACAAGCGATGCAAAACGAATGGAGTTTTTGTTTGAGTTGTATGAGAAATATACAGGAGGGTTGTTTGGAGAAGAGAAGAAAAAGGGGAAGAAGAAATAAAAGTCAAAACAGACAAAGAAATAGATCATATGGTGTATGAATTGTATGGGTTAACTGAGGAGGAAATTAAAATTGTGGAGGGTTAATGATGGTCAATGTAAAAAAACGTCAAGAATGCTATTCTGAATCAGAGCTTTTAGAATTAATAAAGCAAAATTCTATTGTTCAAAATATCGATTTTGAATTTGATTTGTTTATTAAAGACAACAATAATTTAAGTGATTTATTGTCTGATATAGAGTTTCATAATTGCTATTTTAAACGTTCATTTGAAATTTCTAATTTAACTATAAATGATAGAATTGGGATTAATTTTTACAATTGTCTTTTTAATGGAGAATTCAAGGTTTTTAAACAAAAATGCAAGCATCTAAACTTTATATCTTGTGATTTTGAATATGCTGTTGAAATTATATATTCTGAAATTAATACTTTAAAATTTTCAGATTCTGAAATTAAAAGTTTTATATCAATATCTGATATTAAATCAAGATTTATTGGATTCTATGAGAATTTAATAAAAAACGCTCATTTTTGGAATGTTAAGACAGATCGATTTGATATAAAAAACTTATTAAAAAATAAAATTGGAAGAATTGATTTCGGTCAAAATCCTGAAATAAGATTTTTAGATATTAATTCAAATAATACTATTGGTATAATTGATCTTGATAATATTGGAACAGCTAGATTATATGGTGATTTCGATAAAATATATCTTTTTGCAGAATCATTTAAATTAATTTCTATTGGCAATAAAACAGACGGAAAAATTAAAATATCGAACATTAATGAATTAAAATTTTCAAATAGAAACTTTGATGGGCAACTTAAAATTCAAAATTCAAAAATTAATCTATTAGATTTTAATGACATTTCATCTAGTAATGGAAATATAAAATTTAATAATCTTGAGGTTATGTCAACTACTTTATTTGATGTACTCATTTCCGATTTTTATTGGAATCAAGTTACATTTTTAGATAAATTAAATATTGTTCGTTGTGATTTTTCAGGTTTAAAACCTAATAATGTAAATTGGTTGAAGAATAGATTACTAACTCCAGACTTTGTTTTTGATAAAAATCAAACAAATATTGTAGAGATGAGGTATCAAAGAGATACTTTTAGGCAAATTAAATCTGCTTATCAAACAAATAAAAATAAAATTGAAGAACTTGCTTTTTATAGAAATGAAATGAGTTTATATTGGAAAGAAATTAATTTAACCAAAGCGGAAACTATAGAAAATCGTTTTTTAATTTTTTTGAATCATTTCATTTCAAATTTTGGTCAAAGTTATTTCAAACCTTTGTTTTTACTACTTATGTTTCATTTAATATTTTGTACATCCATTTGGATTATTGAATTTCAAACCAACTTTTATTCAGATTATACATATTCTTTTGTTAAAGGTATGGCTGAATATGTATCTTGGCTAAATCCAGTTTTTACAAAACCAGAACACTGGTCTGATGGTTCTATTATTCTTAGTTTTTTTATGAGAGTTTCTAACGGTTTTTTTATTTATCACTTTATAAAAGCAACACGAAAGTTTTCTTAATTTGTAATCAATTAATTTTCTAGAATTAATACAAAAAGAATTATTGGTTAAACAGTCATATCGGGATAAAATTAGGAATAGATAAATCCATTCTTATCCTTCTGATAAAGTTGATTGGATGTTAAACTTATTAAGATGGTATTTTTATGGTGAAATATCTGTGTTTAATTTTATGAAAATCAATTAATTATTTGAATTGAATTTTATGGCATCATTAAATTCAATTTGGATTTATTATTTTTAGTTAGTTATTATTATTTAAAAAAATAAGTTTAGTTATAACTAAACAAATAAAATTGTTTATGTTTGCAATAGAAAAGATAGATCAAATTGAAGGTCAAATTAATTTTTTTAAATTAACTGTAAACGGAGAATGTTTATTAGATATATTCATAGATGAATGTAAAAAAGAAGGTGGTTTGGATTCCGAAATCACACAGATTCAATCAAGAATGCAGTCTTTTGCAGATATGAAATCGATGCCAAAAACAAAACTTAATCCCATTACACCTAAAAACGAAAATTATAAGGAATATGAAATTAAAACAAAACATTTGAGAGTATATTTTCTCCAAGATAAAGTAAATGGTAGCGTTGTTGTAATGGGAGGAAAAAAAACAAGTCAAAAGAAGGATATTCCTCAATTTAGAAGTATAAAAAAACGTTATTTAAAACAATTGAATGATGAAAAGTAAATTAGAATTAATTCAAACATCTGAATATTGGATTGATGAATTTCAAAATGAAATATTTAGACAAGTAACCAATTATATGAATTCAAATAATTTGAATCAAAAAGAATTGGCAGAAAGTTTAGGTTTTTCAAAAGGTTATATTTCACAAATTTTAAATGGAGATTGTAATTTTACAATTAAAAAAATTGTTGACCTTTCAATTAAATTAGGTAAGGCCCCAATTCTTAAATATCATACGATTGAAGATTATTATGAATTTGAAAAGTTTAAAATTTCTTTCAGTAAAAATATAGAAAGTAAATTTCAATACAAGATACCAACAAGTAATTCTACTTTTGTAATTAATGATAATACTCAAATCTCGTTTGATTTATCAAATTCAAGTGCTCAATCAAATTTAAAAGATCATCTTGAAATTTTAGCTGCATAATAATATGGATACTCAAGTAAATATAAGTGTTAAATTAATTAAGGAACTAGAATTTGGTTTTCTTAATAAAAAAAACATAGATTTAGAAAATATAACACTAAACTTTAGTGTCAATACTTTGGTAGAAAAAGAGATTGATTCTTTTACTTTAGATACTAAAGTAACTTTTAATGATAAAAATGATAATTCTGAATTAGTACACATCACTGTTTCAAATGTTTTTTTAGTTCAAAATATTTCGCAATTTGAGACTGATGGTGTTTTTAATATTCCGGATGGTATATTAGTTACTTTTTTAAGTCTTTCTATTTCTCATACGAGAGCATTATTAGCTAAAAATACAGCTGGTTCAGTTTATGAATCTTTATATATTCCTGTTGTTAATCCAACAGAAATTGCAAACCAAATTTTTAAAAAATAAAGAAATTTATTTCAATTATAAACATTGAAATTAACTACGATTTCTTGTTGTTATAAATAGGGATTTATGTGATTATCATAATAGTAATTTTTTTTTCAAATATATAATAGTTTTAAATATATGATTCAGCCAGATTTACAAGAAACTTTGTTTACCACTCCAAAATCGGAGGCTATTGAATATTGCGGTGTAAAAGAATTAATAATATCCCAGTGGTTTGATTTACATTACTTAAGTTTTGATATTCTTAAAATTGATGTTTTAACTGAACCCCAATTTATTGAGTTAGTTTTTGTTTCTAAACTAATGTCTAATATAGAGAGTAAATTAATGTTGAATTATTTACTATCTAAACTTCAAAAACCATATGCATACAACTATAACAAAATATTTTTTAATGTATTTACAAATGAATGGGAAGTTTCAGAAAGAAAATTAATAGATTTTTCTGATATGGAATTGTTAGAAATTGTAATTGAAAACGCAGATGAAGATAAAGAATTGTTAAAAGAGTATATCAATCAAATTGAATTAAAAATAAGTGATTTATAATTAAAAAAGCGATAGGAAATGATTCTATCGCTTTTTTTAACTCTTTCTAGTCAATTGATTATTTTCTCATTATTAAAAAATGTAAGAATTACTTTCAATCTTCGTTTCCACTTTATCTTCCAACTTCCAAAAGAAATCAATCCCAGTTAATTCTTCCACTTTATCTATGCTTGTTACATAATCTTTGAAATCAACTTTTGTATTCGAATTCGGTAAAATAAAACCAATACCTTCCCAAGTTCCATTTCGTTTTTGTAGTAATACTTTGTAATACGCTTTTGGTACAGCAACACGATGAGGTCCGATAGTTGGCATTACTGAATCAAAGATTGGTCCAGTAACCACATACAAACTATCATACTCAACCGCCCAATTACGAACCTGCATTTCCAATTTTTTCCAAACCCCACGATTAAATCGAGGCAATTGCGGTGACATATTCGAATAGAAAAAAGATTGTACTATCGTTTCCATAGAATACCCCATATCCGCAGCAGGTGCTAAATGTCCTCTGTCATATCCTGATTTTAAATAGTCAACTTTAAAATCTGTTCCAGGTATTAATGGGTCAGGAGCAAAATACTCACCACGTTGAAAACGCTTCACTGTTTCTTCATTTGTTAGAAGATAAGCCACCCAATTCGCTTGTTTATACTTGGAATTATAGGAAAGTGTGTACCCTCGATGTCTGATAATGGTATCATCAATTTCATATCTTGGAAGTTCTAATTGAGCAAATAAACCATTGCAAATAACCAATAAAATCAAAAATGTAATCGTTCTCATAAGCGTTTTTTGATTTAAAAATACTAGGTCTACTTATTAATAATTAGATAAACATTTTTTTTAATTCAATTTGATGATTTTTATTGTTTTAGAATGTGTCTTCAATAAATATGTCGATATTTTTATATTCAAAATTAGTTCTGTCATACTCAGCCATTTCTTCGTATTTTGTTTTTGGGTTGCCATATTGTTCAATTAATAGTTCCCTCACTTTTTCATATGGTGTATTGATCCAAACTTTAGATTGATATATGCTAGAGTATGATGCGGAACCTAGTGAACTTAACCATATCAATTGATTTGAACCAAAAATTCTAATTATTGAATGGATTTTGTCTATAAATTCCAAAAACCATTCGGGCTGTTCAAATAAGATACTTAGTCTAGAAAAAGTTGGAATTTGTGATATATCATCCATTAGAAATATTTTCATCATATAGGGTCCTTCGTAAACTACTTCATAAGGCATATCTGGATCATCATTTTCCAAAGGATCGTCACCTCCAAATCCTGTAATATAATAATCCCATTCTCCTTCCTCTTCGATTCCATTATGGTCAGTCGCTCGATTAAGATTAAGTGCTTTTAATTCCTCTAGCCATTTATCAAATATTTTTCTGTCTCTAATTCCCTTTAATCCAAAATTGAATATACCATCTAAATCAGTCGCCATAATTTTATTTTTAATAATAATCATAAAAATAAGGGCTCTACTTCGTAAATTTTTTACGTTGTTACTATTTATTTTCAATCAATCATTGAGAATAATGGAGATATCAAAGTGCCTAAACTACCAATTAGCCTAGTTGGTAAAAAGGTTGGTAATAGGGTTGGTAAAAGAGTTGGTAAAAGTAATTTCAAAACACTAATTAAACCTTCTAAAATTTTTGTTGATTTAGAAAAACATAAATCGTATTTAATTTATGGGTGTATAAAATCAGAATACAATTGATTTACAGATAGTTTTTATTTAATTAGAATTCGGAAACTAATAAAAATTGATGTTTGAGAGTAACTAACTAAGTAACTAAGTCGGTAACCAAGGTATAAGAGTTTTTACGAATTATTGATTCCAATAAATAAATATTTGTCCAGTTTTTAATACAATAAACTGGACATTTTGTTGTGTTTGTTTTAATAGTTTGAAATTCAAATAAATTGATTGTCTAATGCTTACGATAGGTATACTAACCAAGTGATATCTTTTACCTGTGTAGATTTTATTAATGAGGTAAACAACTAAAAACAATTATTAAATCTAATTTCAAGAAATTTAAAAATCGCAAGAAATCAAATTACCTAAAAGATAGAAACAAAAAAGGTACAATTTATATATTAATTGTTTCGAAAAATTCAACAGATTAGAAACACTAATTTAAAAAAGAGTTATATATTTGCGATAACAGTACCCGTTATGCATACCGTAAGATCTGCATTCGGGTCATTTTTTTTTATACCTATGCCAAATAAACCTGCGTATTCTTTAAGTGAACAAATAACATTACTAAAATCAAGAGGTATGTTATTCAAAAACGAAACAGATGCAGTAAGTTATTTAAAGAATATTAGTTATTACCGCTTAAAAGGGTACTGGTGGGATTTACAAGTTGACAAAATAAACCATCAATTTGAACACAATGTTTATTTCGAAGATGTTATCCAAAGGTACAATTTTGATAAAGAATTGAGAATAATTTTGTTCAATGCTATTGAATTGATAGAGATTTCATTGAGAACAAAAATGATATATCATTTATCTCTTGCTTATGGTGGTTTATGGTACAAAAATGAAAATCTATTTGAAAAAGTTCCTCTGAAATTAAAAGACGGTTCGCAAACAACTGTCTACGATAATACAATTTCCGAGTTGCAAAAAGAATTCAATAGAAGTCAAGAAATCTTTGTGCAAGACCATAAAAAAAGATATCCTAACCAAGATGCTGATGCTTGGAAATTGTTAGAAGTAGCATCATTAGGTACTTTGTCAAAACTATTCAAAAATTTAAAACATCAATTACCAGAGAAATCAACTATTTCAAAAGAAATGGGGTTAAATCTTCACTCGGAATTATCTTCTTGGTTAGAGGCAATCACGTATGTACGTAATATAATCGCTCATCATTCAAGACTTTGGAGTAAAAATATGGTTAAAGCTCCTATTTTCAATATAAAAAATCCAATAGGTACTTGGTTTCAAAATCCAATTAAACCTGTACAGTTAAAAAAGCCTTTCTTAATAATTTCTTGTCTAGTTTATCAATGTAAGGTAATTGATGAGAATAATCGAATCCAGAAAGATATTTTAGATTTATTTAATAGATATCCTTCAATTTCAATATATAAATTAGGATTTTTGAATTACTGGGATAAAGAACCTATTTGGAAGTAAAATGTCAAAACAACCTAAATTTCTTTACACTTAATTATCTAAAGTTTGAAAAGGTAATATTGTCTTCCTCCTATTCGTCCTTTTACAAAGAAAAACTTATATGCAAGGGTATATAAAACACTCCTGACGTCGTGCCCTTGCATAT
>Ga0315908_10004160_pt1 | contig 10446 bp, 5 predicted proteins | sample LakEriMetagenome_12_FD_203520 | JGI IMG/M metagenome (GOLD analysis project Ga0315908, IMG submission 203520) | Freshwater fungal communities from buoy surface, Lake Erie, Ohio, United States - Buoy 4 MA124 | ecosystem: Environmental > Aquatic > Freshwater > Lake > Lake biofilm | place: USA...
ATAAGAATAATCGTATTATAATTTAAGATTTGTGAATTCTCTTTTGGATATCTCAATACTTTATTATTCTATAAGAGATTATGATTCGCAACTTTATATCCTTTCTATAATTTATTAATATATTTTATATTTCAATCAAAAAAATTCATAAAACTATTGTAATGATTAAGAATAAACAAAATAATTTAATTTTTAAAATAAAATCAATAAAATTAACATAATATTTTAAGATTTTTTAAATTAAAATTTCAATCTAGAAATATTATAATTATAATAAACAAATAAATTAGTAATAAATGTTATAAATTTATAAAATTAAATTGATTTAGAATATCCAAAAATTACACAATAAAATACTGATTAAATTGTAATTTATAAATTATTAATTATTTTAGTAAAATTATTAATAATTTATTGAATATGTAATTTACAATAATAGAATTTAAAATTTAGTTATATAAAATAATAATATTCAGAATTAAAATTTTTTAAAATGAATATATCATAAAAATAACAATACAAATTTACTTTATCATAAATTTTTTTATAAATAATTATTTATTCAAAAAAATAAATTTTTATATTTCACAATTAAAAATCAAAAATAAAATATAATAATATTTCAAATTAAAATCCTTTTCATAATATATTTTTATTTTTAATATATTGTTCATCTTCAAATTTTATTATTAAATTTTGTTCATAAATATTTTAATCAAATTTTAATTTTTATTCATAAGATTTAAACTCATATTTTTATTCATTTTAAATGTAAAATTCATCTTAATTATTTAAATAATTTTTATTTAAAATACTTTAAATTAAAAATATAGTTTACTTTATTATCGAATATTCAGTATCATTCAAAGTATTATTCAATTATTAAAATTATGTTTTTTTTACATTATTAGTTCGATTAATATTATTTAAATGGGCTAACAAAAAATAAGAGAATTTTATAAAAATTAATTCAAATAATAAATAGCTCATTGTATACCCAGAATAAATAAAAATTGATATTATTAATGTTAATAAAAAAATATAAATTTAATTTATTATTTATCGATCTTCTTAAAATTTTTTCATTATATACTTAAAATATATAATATTTTTAAATAAATACCAAATTATAAGAATAAATTTGATAAAATCTTTTTTCTAACCAATTAAGAATATTGGTAAATTAATTTTTATGTTGAATTTCATCATTTAATAATATTTATTCTGATTTATTTTAATTTTAAAATTTTTCTTATTTTTTTAATTAAATTAATTAATTTTGTTTTAGTTTTTTTTAATTAGTAGATTTTAAGAAATTTAATAAAATAAAAATTAGAATCAAATAAAATCTATTTAAAAATTTAGTCATTTTATAAAAATATTTAAATTAAAATAATATTTTTAATCAGTAAAATTAAAAAAATATTATATTTAAAATTATTATATATTAATCAAAATTTAATATTAATTATTATTAAATTTTAAATCATTTTTTTCCACTTATAGTACTATTAAACTTTTTTTGTGTTTTATCAAAGTATTACTTATTATCTTCATATTCTTATATTCTTCTCTACAATCTTTAAATTTATAAATCAAAATTTTCTTTTATGAATTTTAATTCAAAGTTTTATTTTTAAACATCAAATAACTTTTATTCTACATTTTCTAATGTTTATCTATTTATATCTAATTTTTCTTTTAATCTTTAGATTATTAAATCCTTTTCAAAATCTATTTCTTTCTAAAATAAATTAATAATTAAAATAATACATTATTTGATATATCTTTATTTTAAAATCTCTACTCATATTAATTTTTCATTTTTTTATTTTCATCCTAATAATTTATAAAATAAAAATACATTTATTTATTAAATTTATTTCTACTATTTTTCTAATTATTATTGCAATTAAAAAATTTATTGATTTTTATCTATATCTATAATTTATTTGAGTTTAAGATTTTGTTCTTCAATTTAATAAATTTTATCTTTTAATTCTTGAATAAATGGATTGTTTTTCAATTCTTATTAGTAGTTAGAATTAATAATTTAAACTTAATTTTGATTATTTATTAATTCTTTTTCTATTTTCTAACATTTATCTTTCCAATTTTATAATTATTTATCAAATGTTTCTTTTTCTTTTCTATGCTCTAAAGCCTATTTTTTAAGAATTTCGATATTTTTTTATAATAATTCTTTTTCTTTTTCTATATTAGGATTAACTTTAATTTATTATTATTGTTATAAATTATTTTTTTATAAAGAATAATTAATTTATTTTTATTATTATTGTTACTATATTTTGCATTCGATTTCTCTGTTTATTTAATTTTTAACATAAAATATAAATTTTAATAAATCTACTTCATCATTAAAATCAATAATTTCTTGTTTGAAAATATTTTTATCTCTTTCTTTTAATTTAATTCCTAATTTTTCTAACTCAATATAAAATTATTTTACTATATATTTATCCTATTTAAAATGCTAATATAAATTTATATTTTGATTCATTTTTAAATATTAATAAATTCTATCTTTAATTTCAGCTGCATTACTAAACTCACCTCCTTTATTATTTTTTAAATAACCATTTTCATCAAAAATTTATTTAAAATTATTTTATTTTAATTTTTAAATTTCTATTTCCATCATTTCTAATTACATTTACATTTCTTTTTAATTTTTAATTTATTCGTTTTCTTATTTCTATTTTTTATCATTTGCAAAAAATTATTCAATATTTTCTTCTTGTTTTTAAGCTTAAATTTATTAAGGTTATTTTTTATGTTTTTTTATATCCAGCTCTAAGGAAGCACATTTTTCCTTCCAATTTTTTTCAGAAAGTTTTACTAAATCTATTTCTTTATTAACTTCTTTAATCTTTTAATTCATTTCTTCAATTTTCTTTTTTGCTAATTAAAGAGCTGTTTCTAATTCATTATTATTAACATTTTATTTCAATAATTTTGAATAAATATCTTAATATTTATTATCTTAATTTTATTATTTATCCAAACTTTAATAAAATTCTTCTTAAAGTTTTTTTATTGAATTTTAAAAACTTAGGATTTCTTTATCTCTTATATTAACCATTTTTTTAGTTTTTTCAAGATCTTTTTAAAGTTGATTTTGACTAATACTATTTTGAAGAACTGTAATTTTATCTTCAAGATTAATAATTTATTAATTTAACTAATTATTTTTATCTTCTACTTATTTTCTTAATTCCAATTCTGTTTTAATTTTTAAAGATAATTCTTCCATTTTTTAATCTTTTTACTACAATAACTTATTTAGATTATTAATATGTTAAATATCCTAAAGAGTATTTTTATTTGGTTAAATATCAACTGGTTAATCTAGTATTTACTTATTATTAATTTCTTTTTATAATTCAAATATTTATAAATTTAATCTTTAAATTTCTCCACTATCTTTTTCTTTATGTTATTTACTTTCCTTTATTACTTCTTATACTCTTCTCTCTTTTAATTCTATTTCTTATTATTAATCTTTTAACATGTTTTACAATGTTTATATTGTTTATTAAGCTGCCATTGCTAATTTACTTGTTTAAATATCAAAATGTTCTTCTTTAATATTTTTATTATTTTTTATTCTTTATTCTAATAATTCGATTTCTTCATTTTTCTATTTTATTATTATTTCATAGCCTTTTACTTTATTATACCATTCTTATTAGTTAATTTAATTATTTTTAATATTGTTATTATTATTATTGTTATGATTATTATTAATATTATTAGTATTCTATTATAGATTCTATAAATTATTAGTTTCTTTGATCTATTAAATACTAAATGTATTATTATTATTATTATTATTATTATTATTAATAAACAGCTTTGATTATTAATTGTACCTATTAATCCAGAATTCTTCCCTTTAAGCATACTTTATATCCCACATAGCAATTTAATTCTCAAATTACTTAATAGTTTCCAACTAACTTCTATTAATCCTCAAATAATAATCCTCTTTCTCCTTCTATAATTATGCTTCTCTTTTTGCTTTTAATTCTGCTAATTTATATTCCTTTAATTTCCCACTCATTTCTATTAACTACTTTGATGATTCATCACTATTATTCTATATTAATCTCTTTTCTAAATCTTTAACTGTTTCACTTTACACTTTATAATAATCCAAATCAATACACAATTCAATATTTTTTTCTCTAAATTACTTATTATTAACCTCTAATTATTATTTTATTTATGTTAATTCTTTTATTGTTGTTCCTAATTGTTCTATTTTTTATAAATTTATGGTAGGTATAATTTAAGTTTTCAATTAACTAATTTAATATTCTAATTATCTGGTCTTAGAATTGAAGGATTCTTCATGATTTATTAACATATTTTAGCTCTCTTTCTAGTAATTCTCAGCAGAAATAACTTACAATCTATAATGTTTTATTTATTCATGTTGAATATCGTATTTCTTATAAATATCAGCTAATTAATGTTTGTCTACCATTGTTTAATGATACAATTTACCAATTAATACCTCTTTATCTCCTTATTATTATAAATTCTTAATTATTTATTTGTAAATATACACTTCATATCTCTATTTCTCTAATAACAAATATAGTTATTTATTCTGATTATTATTTAATTCATATAATTATTTAAAACTATTTAATCCACTTCTTAGTTCTGTATTCTCCAATTTCAATTTATCATTCACTATTTATAATTTATTAGCTTCCTCATTAGATATATTTGTATTAACCTTTTCTAATAATTATATTACTTTTTATTTCTCATTGTAATAACATTCTTTAGTTTTTATCAATTAATCTGATAACTCTTTGCTAATTTGATTATTCTCATTTATTGTCAATTAATTTTATTCTATCTATTTTAATAATTAATCCACTCTATTTTTATAATTATTTTCTTTTAGAATCATCAACTATACTTTAATTTCTAATTTAGCTTTGTCGTCATTAAGATCATCATAATTATTATTATAATTATCATTTTCATCATCATTATAATTTTGTGTCTGCTTTTAAAATATGGAACTATTTTTCTAAATTCTGAAAGCCATCTTCTACGCTTTATTAATATAATTAATTAATTCATTATAAGAAATAGATTGATTTCTACTCTAATCAATATCCTAAAATAATTCAATAATTTAATGCTAATCAATTTAGAGATTAATTTAATTAAAAAGATGAATAAATTAAGTTTAATCAATAGATTCTGAATGATGATTGAACATATTAAATAATTGCAATAATGATATATTTTGTTATTCCAATACATTGTTAAGTGTTAACATTAATTAATATTTCCAATCCAATTATAAATGTTGTAATTAGTTATTAGTTTTATTTTTGACTCTATTAAAAAGTGCTGAGAATTCATGTAGATTTATGTAGCCATCACCTGAAGTATCTGCTATTTAAAATACATAATCAAGTGATTGTTAAGAAACAGGCTGGTTTATCTTGTAAAAAATATCTTTCATGTCTTTTTTGCTTATCATGTTGTCAGCATCGTTGTCAAACAATTTGAAAGCTTCTTCAATGCTTAAGTTACTATCTTCTATTGCCTATTATACAAATATACATATATAATATTAATATATATTAATATATTATTACATTAAATCATTATATTATTCTGTTATTATATAACTATATTTATATGATATTATGATATTAAATTATTATATTATTATGATATTAGGGTATTATATTATAATGATATTAGGATATTGTATAATTATGATATTATATTATTATATAATTATCTAATAATTTTATTATATTGTTATGTTATTATATTAATGATATTATAAATAATAGATTATTATGAGAAATAATGGTTTAATATTTTATGATAAGAATAATAAATACCTTTTGTATTTCTAATATCAACTAGTCGTCCTTCTACCTTATAATAACCCCTGACCTCTTAAACTTCCTAATAACATCTTATAAATCAATACTATTAAGATTCTCAAAATCTAAAAAATCAAACAATTATATTTCTTCATCATTATTTAATCCACTCTTAATTTCTTTAAGAAAATCAATAAACTCTCTCCTCTCTAATCTTCCTTTTCCATTATTTTTTCTCTTCTCTAACATCTATTTAATATTAATATTATTATTATTAATTTCATTCACTATTTTCTACATTATCTCCTATTATCTTCTATATCTTTTATCTCTCTTTTCTAATTTCTTACTTATCATTTCATATTCTAATATCATTTCAGATTATTCTTCTTTTAATTCCTATATTTATTCTCTTAATTCTATATTTTCTCGTTCTTCACTTTCCTTCTTACTTAATTATTCTCTCATTTCACTTTCTTTAATTATCATATTTGTGTATCTATCTTACATTAATTCATGTTTCTCTAATATTTAATTATAATTCTAAACATCTACACTATTTCTTAATTAACTCAATAATATTTTTATTTATTCACTAGATTTCTCCCTCCATTCTGTTAAATAATTAATTCTCTCTTATACATATAATTCTTATTGAATTTAATCTTTATTATTATTGAAATAAAGTTCTCTTAATTATTTGTATTCCTCCTCCAAACAATCATATTTTCTACTTAATTTTATAATATTCACATCTAATATCGCAATTCTCTTAATACTATCTTGATACTTCTAATCTTATTTGTTATTATTATTAGAAAATTCCTCTAATATAATGTTTTTACTTTCTAACTCTTTTATTTTATGAATCAACTCTTAATTTTCCTAATTTAACTATTTCTGTTAAAATTAATACTTCTATTCTTATTAATAGAATTCTTTAAACATCATATTTTGTTCTTACAAAATACTCTTCATTCTATATTTTAAATCTTAAACTTCTGATATTATTTATTGATATTCGTTTTCTTTGAGTTGCAAAACTCTTAGAGTTTCAATATTTTATAATTATAAATGAGCTATTTCATACTTGGCTCCTATTTAATCAAAACCAGTTTCAGCATATAAATTAGTGAAATCAACATTAATTTTAGTATTAAATCTATGACTAAATCCTTCCTTTATTTCCTCGAATCCTCCCATAACATCATTTAAAACTATTGGACTCATACTGAATTAATTTCTATTAATTAGCTACTCATTTTAATTATTATTATTATTATTGTTTTTATTATTACTCTATAACTAATCTATCAATTCTTTAAAATAAGACTTAATTTCTTATTAATTAATACCGATATTACTGTTATTATTATTACCATTATCACTATAATCTTATCTATTATTCCTGTTATTAATTTACTTTTCATAAACATCAATTTATCCCTTTAAATTCTAAATTTCCTAATAATATTCAGCAGTTTTATCAGTCATAGGCAATTTATCTCCTCCTTATTTTAAAATAATAACATATTCATCCAATAACAAATATTAATCAGCAGTTAAATCTTTATATCTTGTGTCTTATTTGTTCGAATATAAATTACTAATAGTTCTTAAACGATGTCTCAATTATACTCTTTCTGCCTCTAATTCCTAAATTTCTTTTTATAAATAAACTAATTATTGTTTAACATCATTTGCTTAATTCACTTCTGCTAATTTTATTTTTGATAAATCGAAGCCAAACTCTTCAGGCACTTTTGCCATTTTTCTTAATAGTTTATTTTCTGCTACTACATCATTTAATTATTAACTTAATAAATTCAATTCTTATGTTTGTTTCTAAATCTAATTCATGCTTATTATTCTATCTTCTCTATAATTTTCTATTTCGTATTAATATTAACCTAAATCTACATCTTTGTTTTGTTTTTGTACTTCTTTTAAAACTTATTTATATTTGTCTATTAAGTCATTATTTTCATTTATTATTTCTTTTTATTTTTTAACTTGATCTCTTTCTTTTTATAGCTCTTTTTCCAGTTCTTCATATTTCCCCATTTTAACTTTATTTTTTATTTGTTCTTAATCTAATGCTATTTTTATTTGTTCTTATGTTAGTTTTTCAAATTGCAACATTTTTGTTTTTATTTCAGTCATTTCAATCCGTTATCTTTGATTTTTTCTTTGTTGCTCTATTAATTAAGAGTCTTTTTATTGAATTTCAAGTTGTAAATCTTCAATTATTTCTCTTTAACTTAATAGTTCTTTTTTTAGTTAGATTTATTATTATTAATTCATATAAAACTTATTATATTCAAATTTTTATTATTACTATATTATAGTTCATTAAATAATTAATTAATTTGTATCAAATTTATTACCAAAATACTCAATTTTTTTATAATCTATGAATAACTAATTCAATTTTAATTCTTAATTTAAATCTAATAATTTAAATAATGAAAAACTTCCAGCTTAAGAATTTTTTAGAAAAAATATTAAAATTTAAGAAAGCTCAAACAATCATTTAAACAACAAAAATAATATTACTAATAATTTTAATATTTAAATTTATCAAAATCAAAGTTAAATTTTAAATTATAATAATAATTTATGTTTAAGTAAAGAGTTAAAAAATCAAGATTCCCAAATTATAAAAAAAAATATTTAAGAGGAAAACATAGAAAAATTAATATAAAAATAAAAAGAAAAGTTTTTAAAATTGGATTAAGCAAATAAAATTTTTAATTAAATCAAAATAAATCAATTTAAAAATTAAAAGGGAATAAACGAATAAATAAAAGCAGAAAATGATTGAATCAAAGAAATTTAATAAGCAATTTAATTTGAACAGTATATTAAAAAAAAACAATATTAAGTATAAAATATTAATATTGATTAAAATTAACAAGATAATAAAATAAATGAGAAATTAATAGAAAAGAAGAGCTCAACTTTTAATAAAAATTAATTGAAAAAAGAAATTAAATTAAAAAATTAAGAATTATGGTAAAAATAGAAAAATTTTTAATCATCTGAAGTTGAAAGAGAAAATCAAAACAAAAAAAACATGGAATTGGCTAAAAATTTAGCAATTTAATAAATGGATAATCAAGGAAACAATAATTTATCTATATCCATTTTAAGTCAAACATCACTAAGTTTTATAAAATTTTTGTTAAATTATGACTACCATTAGGTTGAAAAAGAATATAATTAATAAAACATAAAGGAAATTCCTATAAAATTTAATAATTTTAGTCATTATAATTCAATTTTTAGATTTTTATTTCAAGAAGAATGTATTGCTTAACTAAGATAACAAATCAATGAAATAAAAAAAAAAGAAATAAAAAAATTAATAAATTGTAAAGGCAGATTTATTAATACCGATGATAATCAAATGACTACTATAGAAATAAAAATAAATTTATAAACCAATCAAGAAAACCAAATAAATTTTTTAGAATTGAAAACTAATAAAGATTAATTGGTATTTATTTCGAATAAAACTTAATTAAATTTAGACACAAGTGACAAATATTTCAAAAATGATCAAATTAATTTAATAGGGTACATTAAAAATGATATCCTTTCCTCTTCTAATACTGTCCAAATTTAATTGTCTATTGATTATCCTTTTATGCTAAAAAGGAAACTATTTTTGTCAGAGTAATGGGCCTAATTATATATTTTTCCAATCGATAAAATCAGTACTTTTATTAGAGAATTTAATGCAATTTAATAAATACAAGTATGTAAAAATAGCAATTATTTATTGGACCCGTCATAAATAAATTATCTGAATAAATAACTCCTAATTTAAGAATAATAAAAACAAAAATAAGAATAAATAGACCTTTATTATAAATTAATAAAAACAAGTTATAATTAGAGTTAATTTGAATGTATAAAAAAAATAGTGGATTTAAAGGAAGGATTAAGTTTATTATAAGGTCCTCCTGGTACAGGAAAAACTCATACTTTATTAGGAATAGTGAGTGCAATTTATAATTAATAAATGAAATGTAAAAGTAAGAAAAAAATTATGATTTGTGCTCCTAGCAATAATGCAATAGATCAAATAATAATCAGAATTCTTACTTAAGGACTTTATTTATTGGAAAATGTGCCCAAACCTAAAATTGTAAGAGTTGGAATTCTCGATAAAAATCCTTCTAATTTGTTGAAGAGTGTTTCTCTTGAACATTAAGTTTAAAAAATATTATTAGATTAGAAAAATCTTCAAAAAGAATCTGAAAAAGTATTATTTTTTTATTATAATTATTACTATTTTATTATTATCACTATTATTTTTAGTATAGTCTAATTGAATTATCAGAGATAATCACTAAATTAGAAAATTAGTTTAGAAAAATGTAAACAGATACTACTGAGGCATTAAAAAATGAATTGAAAGACAAAATAGGACATTATAAATCTATTTACTATGATTAAAAACAAAATAATATTTAATAAAAAGAAAAGTACTCTTAAGTATTAGAAGGTATTTTACAATCATCATAAATTATTATTTGTACATTAAGTA
>Ga0315908_10004162_pt1 | contig 10445 bp, 9 predicted proteins | sample LakEriMetagenome_12_FD_203520 | JGI IMG/M metagenome (GOLD analysis project Ga0315908, IMG submission 203520) | Freshwater fungal communities from buoy surface, Lake Erie, Ohio, United States - Buoy 4 MA124 | ecosystem: Environmental > Aquatic > Freshwater > Lake > Lake biofilm | place: USA...
GGGAGTTGCTCTTTTTACCAATATGAATTTTGATACCTATGTTTTAGGAAGGAATTCGCTTTTTTCGTCTATGGAAAATTGGCTAATTGAGACTATTGAATTTTGGAAAGAAAATGTTAAGGATGTTCCTCTGTATATTAGAGTTCACCCGGGTGAAACAAAAATGGCGACTCCAGCCGTTAAGTTTACCAGAGAGATTGTAAAACCTTTTTTAGATGAAAATATCATTTTGATTGATTCTGACTCTGACATCAACTCATATTCACTTGTTCTAAATTCACATTACATCATTACGTACTCAAGCACAATAGGGGTTGAAGCAATGATGATGGATATACCTTGTGTATCAGCTGGTGAAGCATTTTATAAACCATTTGCGCTGACGACTAAAACAAAGCATAAATATTTTGAAGCATTAGAAGAATTAAATAAGAATAAGAGTTACTTTAAAATTCAAAAAAATGAATTAGAATCCTATTTGTATTATTTATATTTTACTAGAATTAGTCATTTTAAAGGTTTTGATATCAATCGTAAAAAAGCAAAAATTGAACTTTCTGAATTAGAGAACTTTAAGGTTTTAGTGGACAAAAACAAGGATATTTTAGATAAATTTTATATGGACTGCATTACAAATGAGTAGTATCTCTAGTAAAAAAATCAGTTTTTTCTCAGATAAGGCAGACGAGAATATCGTTATTCTTTTACCAATTTTAAATGCCTTAGCTACGGTATTGGTTCCATACACTCCTGATGGGTTAATTAATATCGGAATGATTAGAGCGTTCGTAATTATTGTTTTTGGAATTTACTTTTTGTTAAATTATTTTACTATTAAATTTAATGTTGCTGTTGTAACATTCATCTTTCTTTTTTATATCCTTTTCTGTGTAATTGTAGGAAAAGATTATTTAGTTGGATTTAATGTTTATTTTAAATTTTTTGTCGCCACAATTCATATTTTATTAGGATTGCATTATGGTTCGAGACCCTTTTTTATGAGGAGAATTTCAATTGGTATTCTTATCATGCTTGGAATATATGTACTTGATTTTATCATTTCGAATATTTTCAATGTTGGTTCAACCTCGTATAAAGGTGTTGAAAATGAAATAAACTTCGGAGGTTCAGGAGTTAATTTGGCCAAATGTGTCTCGGCTATTCTCTTAATGGTTCCAATTATGTTCTATGATTTTAAAAGTACCCTTTTAAAAAGAATATTAATAGTTTTAACGATTGCCGGTGTAATTCATGTATTATTTGCATTTAAAAGATCTGGTGTCACAAGTTTGTTTTTGGGCTATTTTATTATTCTATTATTTTATCCAAATCCATTAAAGAAAATACAGTTTAGTATTCGTGTTCTTGTGTTTGCACTACTGTTGACACCTTTCGTATACGAGCAAATTATTGATAATTATCAGGCAAGAGAAAAAGCAATTCGATTAGATGATCAAGAGAATTTAGAAGATCAAGCCCGTTATGTTGAATATCAGATGGGAATAAATGAATGGCAAAGACAATCCTGGGATTATAAGCTTTTTGGTGCAGAATTATTTAATTCAAGATTGTATTTTAGGACAAGAAGGACTTTTCATACTGATTATATGACACTGCTTGCCGGAGCCGGAATAACAGGAGTTTTTCTTCTTTTATTTCACTATTATTCAATGATAAAAACACTATGGCAAAAAAATATTCAGTTTAGAACAGAATTGAATCAATTACAATTTGCTGTAGGACTAGCATTAGTTGTAAGTATGGTATTATACGGTTTTTCTGGGCTTGTACAAGCAATTGAACCGCGCGCTACAATTCTACTTTTTATTGGAGCTCTCATTGCCAGACCAGCTTTTCCAAATACATAATGTGGTTCATTGGAGATATAGCATTAAATGGATTAATCTCCAGTCAATCTGAAAAGAATCATGAGAGATTTGAAGAGGCTGCCACTTTTTTTAAAAACAAACATTTCGTTTTTGCCAATCTAGAGACTCCTGTTTTTATTGAAAACTCTCAGAATTCTAGAAAAAAAATCGTTCATACAACCAATAAAGAAGCTCTAAAAGTACTCAAAGACTTAAACGTATTTGGAGTTTCATTGGCTAACAATCACATCTTTGATTGTACAGAAAAAGGTGTTGAGTCGACAATAGAATGGTTACAAATGAACAATATTAAATATACTGGAGCAGGGTTTTCACAAAAAGATCTTGAACCAATTGTATTTGATGATAATGAGGGGAATCGTATTGCTTTTTTTGCCTATGTGGATGAAAACACAAATCCCCATTGCTCCAATAATAATTCTTTTTACATCAATTTTCTTGATCTTGAACAAATAAAAAATGACTTATCTAGATATCGTGATTCTTGTGCTAAACTTATTGTTTCATTGCACTGGGGAATTGACTATAGCAGGTATGTATCACAAAATCAATTAGAAATTGCAGAGGAAATTATAGATGCCGGTGCAGACTTAATTATTGGACATCATAGTCATGTTATCCAACCATTTAAATCTTACAAAGGAAAAAAAATATTTTTTGGAATAGGAGGTCTTGTTTTTGGAGATTATTATACCAATAAGGGACTTGAATCTACATTCAAAAAAACTAAAAAAGGACTTGTAATTCACTATGAGAATGAAAAGTTTAGTTTTTATAAATCAAAGGACAAAAAAGGAAATAAGATTTCAATTGAGGATTACCAAGAATATGAAACATTAGGAGAAAAATGGTTTTTGAAAAATCTTTGGATTATGGAAAGAAAAAACTATTTTGCCATCTATCAAAAATTTCAACTCAGTATAATGAAGATTTATCACTTCTTTTTTGCCTACCAAAATAACCCGATTAATAGATTAAAACACAAAATTTTTAAATGATTGGTATTCAAAAAATTAGACCGCTTTATATTTTTTTAAAAAAACTAAAGTACCATTGGTTGTCATGGAGGTATAAAACAACCCCCATTTCCATAATGCAAACTGCTTCAACCACATTCATGGATCGTCACCCCGATATTTTCGAATTTATAAAACTTCAATTTGGTGATAAAAGCATCCGAATATTGTCCTTTGGTTGTTCAACCGGGGAAGAATGTTTTTCATTGAGAAAATACTTGCCTAATGCTCATATAATAGGTGTTGATATTAATCCATCAAGTATTGAAACAGCAAAAAAGAGTATTTTGAAAGATGAAAAAATGGAATTTTTGAATCTTACAATTGAGGATTTAAAAAAGTTAGAGAAGTTTGATGCAATAATGGGATTATCCGTTTTATGTAAAAATCCAGAAGCACAAGAACTTCAAGATATTAGTACAATTTATCCGTTTTCTCGTTTTAATGATGCTATTTCAGTCTTTGATTCCATTCTTAATGCAAATGGATTTCTGATTATTCGAAGTTCCAATTTTAGAATGAGAGATACAGATGTATTCAATAAATATGATATTGTAGATTTTGAAAATAGAAGAGAACCATTGGATTTTCCAAAATTTGATTCTAAAAATAAAAGATTAAATAATTTTCTTGAAACCGAAGAATTTTTTCAAAAAAAAATAGGCGCTCATGTGGCTATTGACCTCAAAAAATAATCCAATTGAAACAGTTCTTGATTTGAAAGTGCGCTTTTCAAATCAGTTACTATTTGCTGATGAAGAATTTTTTGAATACAATTCTAATTCAATGCGCCTGGTAGTATTTGGGAATCCATGGCCTAGATTTGAATTGCAAAAAATGAATTTTGATAGAACAAATTTTAGTTGGCTAATATCCGTTATAAATCAAAATAATCAGGGTTTTATAAAATATGTTAAAGGTGATTTTGTTATTTTTCTCGAGCTAGAAAATAGGCTGTTAGTATTTAATGATCATTTTGGTTTTTCCACTATTTATTACAACAAAAAAAATCAAATACTTTCAAATAATTTTAATGTGCTAAGAGTACAATCCAATTTTTTTAACGAAACATCCATAGCTCAACATATTTTGGTCAATCGAACTATTGGTGATACTACGTTTGATGAAAATATTGAAAATAAAGAGGGGGCAAACACAATTGAATTTTCACTGAATTCGGTAAAATTTTTAAAATATTGGGACTATAAAAGAGATATTGTAAAAAATTCAATAAACTATTCACAGCAAGATATCATTGATTTTTCTAAGGCGAATACCACTTTTTTTTATCGGTACTTTGATGTAGGTCAAACCTTTATTACGCTCACCGGTGGTAAGGATAGTAGAAGCGCACTTGCTATTCTTTTGAACCTAGAAATTCATCCGATTGGGCTAAATTATGGTTCTGACAAATCAAAGGATATAGTTTTTGCTAAAAAATTAGCTAATAAAATCGGAATTGAGTGCAAAAACGTACAAGTTAAGACAGACTCGGATTTATATTATTCCCTATTGAATGAATTAATGGATGATCACCCAATGACAAGCATTCATAGAACACATCGCTATGCGGCATTTAAAGAGGTGAAATCAAATAAACAATCTTTTGCAGTTCTTTTTAACGGGTATTTAGGTGGAGAGCTCCTGATGGGTATTTATCCTGATAAATTAGTTTTCACAGAGTTTGTGTTAAACCAAATAAGTAATACGATAACAGAAAAGAAGAATAATTTTTTTGAAACAGATTTTACATCAAGTATTCTCGATGATCTAGTTAAAAAGAAAAACTCAATTTCAAATGATTTTGATGCGATTTTTACCATTGGAGTAAAGCATCACTTACAAGATATTCATTTATCAAAAAAATACTATAATTACGTTTTCCCTTTTTTTTTAGATGTTGATTTTATTGAACGAATTTTCAATAGCAATTATAATTTTACTAAGGTGAATAGTAAATCAAAGAATTTATTTAAAAGACATCGCTTGTACGAATTAAATTGTGAACTTCAATATCAGTTATCACCCAAACTGAGAAATATTCCATTTGCAAAAAAAGGCAATTATACGCTGTTAGACTACAAAAAAGGGCCTTTGTTTTGGTCTGTAAAAAAAGTATTTAATCACCTTCGTGAAAAGAAATATCCGCCGAATTTTACGTATGATGTACATTACCTTTCTTGGATAAAAGAAAAATTAGTGGAATTAAATGCGAATAAAAATTTATTAATCCATCGTTATTTTGATATTTCGAAGGCACTGATAGAAATTCAAAAAACAAGTAAAAGTACTTTCTCAGAATCTGAAATGTTACCATATACACGAATAATTATGTTTTCAAATTATTTATCCAAATTAAATTGAAAAAAATTCAAATTCTTTTACTTAAGAATGAAATGCCTCACGACCACGATGGGTGGGCTCTTTCATTAAAGAAATTTGATCAAATTGAGTTCAAGATAATTGAACTTTTTGCAGATAACTGGATTGAATTAATTCAAAAAGAAGTAGTTGATGTATTAGTTCTGCGCCCTCCCGGGAGATCAAGTTTTTTTAAACAAATGTATGATGATCGAGTTCAACTATTAGCTGAATTGTATCCTGGCAAACTTTACCCCACTATTGATCTAGTCAAAATATACGAAAACAAAAGATATTTCAGAGATTGGATGCTTGTTCGAAATATACCTCATCCGAAAACATGGGTTTTTTATTCTAAAGAAGATGCTATCCAATTTCTCAATGAAAACAAAAACTATCCTTTGGTCTCTAAATTAAACATAGGCGCCTCAGGAAAAGGCGTATTAATTCTTCAAAATGACTTTCAAGCAGTTAGAGAAATTTCATTTCTCTTTGGTGAGGGTAAAAAAATAATAGGTGCACCAAATTTAAGAAAAGGTTCTGTGTTTAAAAAAATAAGGAAATTACTTAAAAATCCTGGTTTTGTAAAAGCACGTTTGAACGAATATAAACAGCAATCCGATGAGGTTCACAAGAATTATTGTATTTTTCAAGAGTTTATCGAACATTCATTTGAATGGCGCTGTGTAGTAATTGGAGATTCGTATTTCGCTCATAAAAAACTAGTAAAAGATGGTAAATCTTCTGGTGCTCTGATAAAGGATTATGGAAATCCACCACTTTCATTATTAGATTTTGTAAGAGAACTTTCAATCAAGCACTCTATCGATTCTGCTGCAATTGACATTTTTGAGCATAAGGGTTCTTATTTGGTAAATGAAATCCAATCTTTTTTTGGACAATCAGATCCTCACCAAATGTATGTTGATAATGCACCTGGAAGATATTATTACGAAAATAAAACATGGGTTTTTCAGGAAGGATCATTTAATGATAATCAATGTTTTGATTTAAGGGTTAAACACATTTTGGATAAATTTGATAACATAAAAAAATAATTTGAAATCTACAGTAATTGGTTTTTTATGTTTTATTGGTATACCTGAATTGGCACGTAGAATTCTTCAAAAGAATAAAACAACAATTATTTATTATCATAACATTTCAAAAGAGAAATTTAGCAAACATCTAAATTTTCTAACTAAAAAATATTCAATAATTTCTTTAGATGATTATTTAAATCAAACCATCCAAAAGGACAAAAAATATCGGTTGATAATAACTCTGGATGATGGATACAAAGAAAACAAAGAGCTTCAAGAAATTTTATCAAGCCATCAGTTATCAGCAACTGTTTTTTTAACAGCAGGAATCGTCAACACGGATTGTGGATTATGGTTTCAAAGTGATATTCCAAAAGAGGAAAAGAAACGATTAAAAAAAATCCCAAATCACGAAAGGATTGATTTTCTCGTTAAAAATGACATTTTTGTTCAAAATTCAATTTTAGAGGAACGAACTTCTCTTAATTTAGATGAAATAAAAGCCATGAACAATTTTTCATTTGGTTCCCATACAATGTATCATCCATGTTTGGCTAGTTGTTCGGATGAAGAGTCGTACAAAGAAATTGCAAACTCAAAAATACACCTAGAAAAATTACTAGATAGACCGATTCAGACGTTGGCATTTCCGGACGGGAGTTTTACGAATAGGGAGATTGATTACTCAAAACAAGGTGGATACAAAGCTGTGTTAACCTCTTTAAAAGGTTTTAATGAGTTTGAAAGTGGGTCGTTTGTCCTCAAAAGATTTTCTATTGTTGATTCTTGTTCTGTCAATGAACTTTTTCTAAGAACAACAGGTGTCTGGTTTATTCTCAGGAAAATTTTAAGATATTAAAATGGATTTTGAATACAAACAATTGTCATCTTCTTTATTGAAAGATCTTCATTATTTATTTCGTATATCCGGAAAGAGGATTTCATTTTTTCAAATTCAAAAAAAATATGATACGAAAAGGTTCGGTTCCGAATACATTGGATTTATAGCCTATGATGCAAGTAAAAACCTGCCAGTTGGATTTTATGGTGTTCTACCTGTCGAAGCAATTTATTTTGGTAAAAAAATAACTATTGCTCAAAGCGCTGATACAATTACTCATCCCGATTACAGAAAACTTGGGATTTTTAAAAATCTTGCAGAAAAGACGTATGAATTATGTTTGAAGTCAGGAATCAATCTACTATTTGGAATACCTAACTATAATTCATATCATGGTTTTATTAAATACTTAGATTGGGAAGATAAAGGAAGATTTTTGAAGTTTACAAAAAAAATATCTACAATTCCGGTAAATGCATTTGTTAATAAATTGAAGATTTTTCAGCCAATTTATTTTAGCTACATAAAACTTATTTTACTGCTATTTGGGAAATCGAATAAGTTGCATTTCAAAAACTTCATTAATCATGAGTTTTTCATACCATTTACTCCGAATTATAGGGACTACAAAGTAAATAATGGGAAATTTGAAGTGGAAATAAGGAGAGTTAAACTAATTTTTTCTTTTAAGGGATATATGAAAATTGGTATGTATGACACCTCCGAAGGTGATTTTTCAAGTATCAATTTACGGTTAAAGCTAATAGCAATACTTTCAGGAAGTCATAAAATTGTTTTTCAAAAATTAGATAGTTTATGTGATGAAAATACAAAAAATGATTTCTCAAGCTATTCTATTTCAGAAGGTTTGCCCTTTATTCAAAAAAAGATTTTTGAAAATAGATTTAAGGATGATGCTCTGAATATCAATTACTTAGATTTTGATACATTTTAAAAGGTGAAAATTTTAGTTGTTTCTCGATTAAAGTCTAATAATAAAATTTCTATTATTACGCAGAGACAAATGAGTTCACTTGAATGTTTTGGATATGAGCTGAGTTATTTTAGTATTGATAGAGGTGGGCTCGTAGGCTATCTCAATGCGCTGATTCAATTGCGTAAAAAATTAAAAAGTATTGATTTTGAGGTTGTTCACGCACATTATTCATTATGTGGTATAATATCTTCACTTGCAGGTGCAAAAAACTTGGTTGTTTCTTTAATGGGAAGCGATGTGAAAAAAAGTGTTTTCAATGATTTTATTGTTCGTTATTTCGTGAAGAATAAATGGCCTAAAGTAGTTGTTAAATCCGATGAGATGTTGGCTTCTTTTCATTCTCATCATACATATAGCAATGAAATCTTAGTATTGCCAAATGGAGTTGATTTTAATTTATTTCAACCCATAGATCAGAAAGAAGCACGAGAAAAAATAGGTTGGAATCTTGATTCAAAAATAGTTCTTTTTGGTTCAGACCCCTCTAGACCAGAAAAGAGATTTGATCTGGCTGAAAATGCTGTAAAGAGTTTGCTTGTTAAAAATCACCTTGTTGAGTTAAAATACTTACATAATGTTGAACCAGCCAAAGTGCCTTATTACATTAGCGGATCAGATATTGTATTATTAACTAGTGATAGAGAAGGTTCGCCAAACATAATTAAGGAAGCAATGGCTTGCAATGTGCCAATTGTTTCAACTCAAGTAGGTGATGTGAAAAATATCGTAGGAAATACAACTGGTTGCAAGGTTGTCTTAGATAATCAAGTAGAAACTATTGCCTCAGCTCTTTCAGATATACTTCGCTTAACTACTAAAAGAACGAATGGAAGAGAAAAGATACAACACCTTTCAGATGAACTAATTGCCAAAAGGCTCATTAAATTTTATGAAAAGTAAAAATAAAATTGATGTTTTGGTATTGGGTGGTCATGTTCAAGGGCTTGGCATAGTTCGTATTTTAGCTGAAAAAGGATTTCAGATTGCAGTATTGGATGAAACAAATATAAATCTTTCCAAATTTTCTCGGTATTGTCATAAATTTATTAAGTGTAGTAACGACGAGGTCGAAGAATTTCTTAAAAATCGGATAACAGATCCTAATTTTACAAATTGTGTAGTTTTTCCGACCAATGATTTTTATGTTGAACTTTTGTCAAAAAATAAAGAAGTTTTATCTTCTCACTTAATTTGTGCTGTTGATTCATGGGAAAGAATTGAAGTTTTCTTTTCCAAGGAAAAATCCTATCGATTTGCTGAATCGTTATCAATTGAAATAGCCAAAACATTTCAAGTTAATACTTTAGAGGAAATAGAAAATATTGACATTAAATATCCTTGTATTATCAAACCTGCAGTAATGCATACATTCTATAAAAAATTCAAAAAAAAAGTAATTGTTTGTAGTAATGAAGAAGAATTGAGGACAAAACTATCTTTGGTGACATCATTTTTCTCTCTAAAAGAAATCCTTGTTCAAGAAATAATCAATGGCGATAATTCATGTCAATATTCCGTTGGCGTATTTGCAATTGATGGAAAAATAATTAGGACAATTGCCGCAAATAGGGCAAGACAGCATCCAATAGATTTTGGAAATGCAACTACAATGGCAGTTACTTGTACCGAACCTCTATTAATTGAATATTCACAAAAAATCATTGAACATACTAAATATACGGGTTTATGCGAGATAGAATTTAAAAAAGATTCATTATCTGGTAAGTACCTATTTTTAGAAGTTAATGCAAGAACATGGAAATGGCATTCTATCTGCCAAGCGGCAAAAATTGACTTATTAATTCCCTATTACGAATATTTAGTTTCAGGCAAACAGCAATTTGAAAAACAACATCAAAAAGACGCATTTTTTATTCATGAATTAACAGATTTGCCGACAAGATTAAAAATGCGATGGAAAAATTTGCGGGTAATTCATTCACCTGAAGGTTATAATAAACAACATGCAGTCTGGAATAAAAATGATATTTTACCTTGGTTGATGGAAAAATTATTTCTTCCCTATTATATATTTAAACGTTAATGGGATTTTTAATTGAAATAAATCATCCTGGTCAAGTTCATCTCCTTAAGCATGTTATAAAGAAATTACAACGGGCGAATTTGAACCTTGTTGTTATTGCTAAAAATGAAAAATCTATCACAGATCTATTAACTCATTATCAAATACCTTTTGAAAATATCGGAACAAAAGGTAAGGGTACGATGGGTAAATTATTAAAACAATTAGTTTTTACGTATCGGGCATTTGTAATTGCAAAAAGAAAAAAGTTAAAA
>Ga0315908_10004170_pt1 | contig 10432 bp, 10 predicted proteins | sample LakEriMetagenome_12_FD_203520 | JGI IMG/M metagenome (GOLD analysis project Ga0315908, IMG submission 203520) | Freshwater fungal communities from buoy surface, Lake Erie, Ohio, United States - Buoy 4 MA124 | ecosystem: Environmental > Aquatic > Freshwater > Lake > Lake biofilm | place: USA...
GTCACGAGACTACCGTGTCAGCATGAGTTCATCAGAGAACAACCCTGTGGTCCTTGTTCATGGCTGGGGTGGCAGCTTCCGAGACACCTGGCAAAAGCCTGGAATTGACGCACTTCTAGAAGACATCGGTCGCCAGATAGTCCCCTTCAATCTTCTCGGACATGCCGATCAGGACAAGCCCACAGACCCTGAGGCATATGCCGTTTTGCCGCAGTGGTTTCTCGACCATCTGCCCGATGAGGTTCCAGTCATCGACGCTGTCGGCTTTTCGTTGGGTGCATTGACGATTCTTCGGGCCTTGATTCAGAATCCCAGCAGATTTGGAAAAGTCATCCTTGCGGGCATTGGAGATGGTGTCTTCACGAAATCGGCCCTCAATGCCAATCAGAAAATCATTGATGCACTGGAAGGCAATTTGTCAGACGACGATGAGCTCGGTCGAATGTTCTCTCACTACGGGAATCAGCCAGGAAACGACCTCGCCGCACTTATCGCAATTATGAAGCGCCCGCCGTCAGAGCCGCTCGATCCATCTGTGCTTGCTGAAATATCCAATGAAGTGTTGGTTGTCATCGGAGACAAGGATTTCACCTTCCCAGCAGAGAAATTGGCAAGCTCATTTCCCAACGGCCGCCTTGTCGTATTGAAGAACACCGACCATTTCTCCACTCCAGACTCCTTTTCATTTATCGACCAGATCCTCGACTTCTTCGCATGACACATTTCGGCATTTCAGAAGATGTCGCATTGGCAGCAGAGATACTCCTCAACGGAGGCGTCATTGGTATGCCCACCGAAACGGTTTATGGTCTCGCTGCCCTGGCCCTTAACGAAGATGCCGTTGTTCGTATTTTTGATACCAAGGGACGACCACGCAATCATCCATTGATAGTGCACTTGGGGCCGACAACTGATTTTCGCGAGTGGGGAAACTTCAATGAACACGCATTGTCACTTGCGAAGGTCTTTTGGCCTGGTCCTCTCACGATTCTCGTTCCTCGCACTGCACTCGTTCCCGATTGGGTGACCGGCGGACGTGATTCTGTCGCCATACGTGTACCAAGTCATCCGATGGCACAAGATTTGCTGAGGCGAGTTGGCTCTGGAGTCGTCGCTCCATCGGCGAATAAGTTTGGCAAAGTAAGTCCCACATCACCACAACATGTACTTGACGATCTCGGTGTAGATGTTGACATTGTTCTTGATGGTGGAATTTGTGCTGTTGGCGTTGAATCAACCATCGTCGAATGCACTGATGTGTTCCAGATTCTGCGACCTGGATACATCACCTCTGAAGCAATACGTCAGTGCATCGGTACATCTCCGGAGGGTTCATCGGGAACATCTCGCGCACCTGGAATGCTGGCGTCACATTACGCCCCAACAGCACGTGTATTGCTCGTTGATTCGATACAGCAGGCCAATGACTTATTTGCTGAATTGTCAGCAGACAAGAAGGTTCGTATCCTTCACTTCGACAATGTGGACTCATATGCCGAGTCTCTTTACGAGGAACTTCGTAAGTCGGACAATCAGCAATACGAAATAGTGATTGCCGTGCGAGCCCCCAACTCGGGTCTAGGAATCGCAATCAATGACCGACTGTCAAAGGCTGCTGCACAACGCTAGTTTGGCCATTCAATGTGATTGAGTTGCTCAACGAGATAGTCACGCACTTCGTCGATGCTGGGCATTTGATTGTCATGTGCCGAACCAACAGTGAGATGAACAGTCGTACCACCCGCTTCCGGGACGCATTCACATCGGCACCATGCGTCCAACGAATTCGGTAGCGAAGTGTCGTGGAGAAGAAATTCCAAAAGATACGGAGGATCGTCCTGAATCGTTGGGCCACACAGTGCAGCGACAATCTCTAAGCCATGCCAACACTCAACAGGCAAGACATTCACCGTGAACGATGAGACGTCTCGCCGAAGTCGGTGTACCGCAGACGATGCCTTCTTTAAATCTCCATCGATAGAGGCTTCATCATCTTGTTCTGGTGACCACTCGAGAGCAATCTCAAGTGCGTTGTTCAGAGCAATCATTGCCTCGTTTGAGCCGCCCGTGTCTGGATGAAAAAGAACACTTTGTTGTCTCCATGCTTTACGAATCTCTTCAACACTGCTCCCTGGTTCTACAGCAAGCAATGCAAAAGCCTCAGAGGCGATCATCGAAGTTATCGACCGATGAAGTGAGGTGGACGCTTCTCGATGAAAGCGGCAACACCCTCCTTGAAATCCTTTGTTCGGAACAAAGGCAAGAGCTGGAGAAACACATGGTGAATATTCTGTTCAAATGTTTCAGTTTCGGCTGCTCGCATCATTCGCTTGATTGCTCGCACTGCCAAGGGTGCATTTGACGCAATTTCACTGGCCATCTCACGGGCAGCATCCATCAACTGGTCAGCCGGCACAACAGAGTTCACGAGACCCAGCTCTAAACATTCGTCGGCGAGAAGAGTACGACCAGTAAATGAGATTTCAGCCGCTCGCGCATAGCCAACGATGCGAGGCAACAGCCACGTGCCACCGCTCTCAGGAAGAATTCCCCGTTTGGCGAACCCAGGCGCCATTTTTGCGTTGTCTGCGGCGATGCGAATATCGCAGCCCAATGCGATATCCAATCCGTATCCAGCGGCGCCACCGTTGAGGGCGCACACCACTGGAGTATCGATGCCATGCAAAACAATTGGTGGTGCCCCACGCAAGTCGAACTCGACCATGTTTGCTTCGGTGTTGTCGAGCACGCCAAGTGACTCTGTCTTGCCAGCTTGCGAACCAAGGTCAAGCCCTGCACAGAATGCCCTACCCGCACCCGTCAGAATGATGCAGCGAACCTCTGGATTGGCGTCTGCTTCGAGGAGTTTTTCAGAGAGGAGATTGAGCATCTTCCCTGAAATGGTGTTCATGCGCCCTGGCGCATTGAGTGTGATTGTTCCGATGTGATCGGAAACCTCTAGAAGAACTTCATCCGTAGTCATGAATGAAAACTAGCAATTTAAGGGGTACTAAAACGCAGGCCCATCAATCACAGGCCGAATCTCATCCCTCGGTGCCACAACAAGATGGCAGAGGGCAAGGAACATCGAGATGGCTCCGATGATGTGCGCTGCGACGAGCACAACAGGAACACCGGTGAAGTACTGGGTGTACCCGATTGCTCCCTGGGCAACAGCAACGACCAGCAGTGCCGAAACAGCCTCAGTGAGGTCGCTGGTGGAACGTCGACGTCGATCCTGAATTGCCAATACAACGATGAGTGCAACAAAGGCGATAACGGTTGCACCATGGACTCGGGCGACAGACGTCATGGCAAAGCCAAATCTGACAGCGTCTTCACCTCCAGCATGAGGTCCTGTGGCCGTGACCACTGTGCCAGTGACGATTGCAGCAACGCCGACTATTGCAGTTGCAATCACGAGACTCTTGAGATGCTGTGGAACTTTCCTGAAAAACGAAGTAGGTGCTTCCATGCCACTGCGTCGATACAACATAAACGCACAGGCAATCAGAACCATCGACACCAAGAAGTGAGTCATATTCGCATACGGGTTGAGTCCCGTCAGTACGACCACCCCACCAATCACAATTTGAGCTAACACACCTGCGACGAGACTCCAGGACAACCACACCAGATCAGCTCTGCGTGGTGAACGTCGATGCGACAGGAGCACTGCTGCCATCACACTGAAAGACACAACACCGGTGAACAACCTGTTGGCCTGCTCGATTGCGGTGTGCCCAGAAGAGACATCTATGAACTTTGTGCTGTTGCAGTTGGGCCAGTCAACGCAGCCAAGACCAGATCCTGTTAACCGAACTAAAGCCCCAGAGAAAACAATCACGCACAAGGACCCCAAAGCAGTCCCACATACGATGCCGTAGGACTTTCCGGTGAGACGCGCCATACCTTGAACAGTAGGTGTCACGACGAGTCCCTGCCACTTGGTAATGAGTCCTTAAGAATGACTACGGTCACAGTCATGATCACTTCGTTTGACGACTATCCGATCCACCAGACGTCCGAGCCAATCGCGCATCCTGAAAGTGGAGATCCCGGGCACTACGACAGATACTTCTTTAACGGCTACAGCAAAGACGGTTCCATCTTCTTCGCAGTTGCAATGGGTCTATATCCGAACCGGCACGTCATGGATGCTTCGTTCAGCGTTGTGATCAACGGTGAACAAATCAGTTCACACGCTTCAGCCAAAGCCCCGCACGACAGAATGCAATGCAATCAGGTGGGTCCAATTGGCATTGAGATCGTGACTCCAATGAAGGAGCATCGAATCTCTGTCGATACTCCTGAACATGGCCTCCGAGCAGAATTGACTTTCACCGCAACGTCACTCCCCTATGAGGAGCCGCCTTTCATGGTGAGAACAGGCAACCGAGTGACCATGCGATACACCCGGCTTACTCAATTAGGAAAGTGGAACGGCTGGCTCGAGATAGATGGTGCACGACACGAAGTGAACGAGACAGTGTTTGTTGGCTCCCGAGATAGATCCTGGGGAATCCGCGGTGTCGGAGAACGAGTGCAGTTGGGTGCGCCAGTGACCCATATGCCCCAGTTCTTCTGGTTATGGGCTCCCGTTTGCTTCGATGGTTTTGGAACATTGTTTGACGTCAACGAGTACGCCGATGGGGAGAGGTGGCACGAATCCGGAGTCATGCTCTTGGGCGACGACACCATTCAGCACTCTCACCGAGTCACGTATAACTACGACTGGGAAACAGACACCCGTCGCGCTAGCGCATTCCAGCTTCACTACACATTTGGCGAGAAATCTGCAGAGTTATCTTTCGAGCCCATCACTCATTTTCAGATGCTCGGACTTGGATACTTGCATCCGGAGTGGGGTCACGGTTTCTGGAAGGGTGATCTTGCTGTCGGAGGCGAACGCTTTCCCGTTCCTGTTCCCGATCCGATGCAGATGCATCATCTGCATACGCAAACACTCAGCAACGTCACCATGACGATGTCAACGAGCGAAACTCATCGAGGAATTGGAATATTGGAGACCCTCGTTCTCGGCGCTCATTCTCCGAGTGGCTTCACAGGTATGTCTGACGGTCATTCAGGCTCTCGATAGTGCCTTTCTAGGACATCTCTCGGCCCTGAGGGCCCTGATCACCACCAACACGAATCGGCCTGCTTTGAGGCCTGACTGCATCAACTGCTGACTTCGGAGACCTTTTTCGTCACTTTTGGTGACCACTTGACCACCTAAAACACTCTGCGTGGTTACAGGAACATTTTCCGTGAGAAATCTCTCAAGTTCTGCTCATACCTGCCGATCCCTATTGCGGATCAACAAGGGAGCAGACAGATGTCTCAGAACCGCACAAACATAATCAGCCGAATCTTGCTCGCAGGAGCAGTCGCCGGTCTTGCATTCGCAGTGGCACCTGGTGCCGCAAACGCTTCGGTCGCCCCAGGCGTCGAAATCGTTGCCTCGGTGAAAACCGCACCAGGTCAACCGAAGTTTGGCGAATCAGGCGAGGCCGTTGTTGCGCTTCAGAAGGCCATCATGCGCAATGGCTTCTCCCTTAAGGGTGGAGCAACCGGAAAGTTCGACAGCCGTACACGTACTGTCCTTAGGAATTTTCAAAAAGTTGTGGGCCTCAAGGTCACTGGCAAGGTCGATGCACCGACCGCAGCTGTTCTCAAGTTGAACGTTCCAGCGACAACTGTCGCCCCTGCAACAACTGCAGCTCCTGCGACCACCGTTGCTCCAGCAACGACTGTTGCTCCTGTTGTCTACCCATTGAATCCATCTGCATTGCCTATCCGCGGACACCGCGGTGACGCAGTTCTTGCAGTTCAGAAGGCGCTCGTTGCTGCTGGACTTCAGGTTCGTGGCGGAGTGGACGGAATCTTCGGATCAGGCACAACGCAGACTCTCTCTGCATTCCAGACTGCAAAGGGCATTCCTGCAACAGGAATCCTCGACGCGAATACAGCAGCTGCACTCGGCCTCATTGCTCCAGTGGCTCCAATTACTCCTGCTCCAACTGTTGCGCCAGCCACACCGGCGGTACAGGCAGCATCAGTCACTGTCACCACGTTGCCAAACCGTGGCAATCGTGGAAACGACGTTGTCATTCTTCAGACCGCCCTCGTCAAGGCTGGAATTCCAGTCAAGGGTGGCGTTGACGGAGTGTTCGGTGCTGCAACAGCAGTCGCTATTCAGAATTTTCAAACCGCACAAGGCTTGCCCGTCACTGGTCGTCTCGACACGCGCACCGCAATCAAGCTCGGTGTCATGGCTGCTCCAGCAATTCAGTTGGATGTTTTTCCAGTGCAGGGCCCTTGCTCCTTTGAAAATACTTGGCATGCGCCTCGCGGCAATGGACGCCTCCATGTCGGAGTTGACATCATCGCAAAAGAAGGAAATCTTCTCTACGCAGTTGCTGACGGAACAATCACCAAGATCTACAACGCTGCAAACGACAAACTTGCTGGAAACGGCATCCGCTTGATGAAGGCCGACGGCACATATTTCTTCTATGGGCACATGCTTCGCCTTGCCGATGGCATCACAGTTGGAACAAAGGTGAAAGCTGGACAAGTTGTTGGATACAACGGCAAGACCGGTGGAACAAATACCCCACACCTTCACTTCGAAATTCACCCATTCGGTGGTGCTGCAATCGATCCAACCGCAGCTGTCGACGCAGTCAACGCATGTGGAGTAACAACACCACTTCCAATTCCAGCTCCATAAACACTCGCCACTCCCTTCATTGGGAGCACACAAAGATCTCTTTCGACCGCCACACGATCCAGTGGCGGTCGAAAGTTATTTACGGCCGAACTTCATAGAAGGCGTTCACTGAATGATCGATTGGCATCTGTTCAAATGAACGAAACCCTGCGTTACGGGCCATCTCTTCTGCCTTTACAGATGAAAGACCTAACGTGCCTAGACCCTCTCCATCTGGCGTAGACATCGCAGAGGACATGCAACTAAGAACACTGACACCGTACAAGAGCGATGCCATGGGATTCTTTGTCACGTTCATTTCAAGTGAATCGTGGGCCTTGATATCAACAAGTAACCAGGTGCCATCACTTTTGAGAGATTGATGAATTGTTCTCATCATCTCTGTTGGATGAGTCATGTCGTGAATGCAATCAAACGTGCAAATCAGATCAAATTCCTCACCGTCAGTAATTGACTCGTCACGGGGATCAACAAACCGAACATTGGAAAGACTCTCACTCATCAATCTTTCATTTGCTCGCTGCAACGCATGGCGAGAGATGTCGTATCCAACAAACTCGCTGTTGGGGAATGTGCGACCAAGCAAGAGGGACAAACCACCCGCACCACAGCCAATGTCCGCAACTCGAGCTCCGGCTTCAAGTTTCGCTTGCACACCTGCCAAAGCAGGAACAACGTATGGAATCAGAAAGTTCTGATTCCACGGTTCGAAGCTCTTCTCGATTCCTACCGCTCCCTCGGGCCCATGTGAGTCATAGTCATGACCGATCCCAGTGCGAAATGAATCAGGCATGTGATTGAGAGCAGCCATTGTTTGTGGCAAACGATGGAACATTCCCATGCCGTACGCAGGGTGATCAGGTGTGGCTAGAACACAAATGGCCTCTGGAGACAAAAAGAACACAGGATCAGTCGCTGACAAATCGCTACAAGAAACAATGCGAGCAGCAACCTGATTATGAAGCCACTCGCGAACCCACCGTTCATGAAGTCCGAGACGACCAGCCAGTGAAGAAGACGTATCGCCTCCGGATTGTGTCGCCAAGGAGGAGTAGAGGCCTAGTCGATCACCGAGGTGAATCATTCCAGAGGTGACGGCACCCTCAAGTTTACTGAACACCCCAAAAGAGAACATCTTGAGGAGATCGGGATTAATCGATTCTTGTGACATCACAAGAATCTAGAGCCTTCCATCAATCCAGGGCGTGTTGTCTAATACGTGCGCATTTCAGGTTCAAGATGGTGGTTACCAGACAACTGCGTGAGCCCGAAGGTAACCCCATCAGCCAAAGAGAGGGTCGAAATACGGTTAATGGTTGCGTGGCCAATGACCAATCGTTCCCATTCCCATGGCGTCACAGGAAAACCCAGCATGTGACACAGTGAAACACTCCCAGTGCCGGCATGACAGATCAATGCGATCTTCTTTGAGTCATCAAACAGATCATTAATTTCCCAAACAGGCAAATCAGAGTTCCCGCGAGTCAAGCCACGAGCCGCTAAAAATCCGGTGATCCCTTCATTGATACGCGCAACAAAATCCGAAACTGCTTCTCCCCCGTCGAGTCCCGCCCATCGTTCATGAGACTTCTTGTTCTTCTCGGCCCCCCACGCCGCTTCAGCCTTCTCTTGAGGAGTTCCATGCCAGATGGGATTACGAATCTCTTCAAGCCACGGTTCGATGACGAGAGGACGCTGCAAAACATCAAGTATCGGAGCAGCTGTTTGCTGCGTGCGTAGAAGCGGAGATACGAGAATCTCATCGAAGAGTTCATCGGCTATCGCCTTTGCAACTGCTTCTGCTTGACGGAAACCGAGATCAGTGAGGGGAGGATTGTCGACGGACAGACCATCCTTCACCCACTCAGGCTGAGCATGACGAATGATTACTAATTCCACTTCCACAAACTAGTGGGAGGAGACGTCGAAGCCAGATCAATCAGTTGGCACAGTGAACGCGATTGAACACTCGTCAAACGCGCGCTGAAACTGACCCTGGTACTGAGCAAGATTTGCCGAACTGGAACTCACGTCCACAACACCTTGAAGAGCGCGTCCAAGACAAGTCGTCTGTGCAGGCGACACCGTGAGATTAAACAAACTCGCAACGGTCGCCCCCAATGCATCATCTTCGGAGTTTTGGTTAATTGTGTTTGTTGGTGGTTCAGTTTGAGTGGGAGAAGGAATAGATGGGCCCGGCAGAGTTTCGGCACTGATATCGGAATTCACAATCGTCGAAGGGAGACCACACTCTGCGATCAGAAGCGACTCCACCGTGTTCGCTTGCGTCAGAGATGTAGGTGTTCCGAGTTTGGCGGCGGCTTCAACAGCGACGACATCAGACAGGGCAACCGAAACGTCCCAGTCGCTTTTCTCCATTGAACTGATAAAGACATTCAGCTTCTCTGTGAGATCGGCAGCCTCTTTACTATCGGGGTGAGTGACTGCCACGTGATTCACGCTCTGGCGAGCTGAAAAGGTTTCATTTCTCAACGTCGCGAACTGTGTTTCGGAAAAATTGTCAAGACCTTGAGAGAACTGCATGGTGAAACCAGCAACGGAAGCCAAATCATCACATATCGAAGATTCGGATGAACAAGAAGCGAAAATGACACAGCAGAGCAAAATCGCACTTGCCGCAGCACGAAGACGGGAGATTGTGCCCAAGGACATGGTCCATTCTTGCATTCCTCCCCACACATAACTCACCAATCTCCTAACCTGCTCTTGTGAATCGTTTAGCCCGAATCGTCCTAACCGTTGCCTGTGCCGGAATCTTTGCGATGTGGGTATACGCCTTTGGCTTCGCTTCACGCGAGAGTTTCAACCGAATCGGAGATGACGCGTGGAAGGCTCGCTCTGAAGCGCGTTGTTTAATTGCAGAGAACGAGCGCTTTGCTTTGCAGGACCTCGGGAAAATGAATGCGAATGACACCGAAGCACTAAAGAAGAAAGCAGACATTGTCGAGACGGCGACGGATTCTCTCGAGCGCGCTATCAATGACATCGCAAAAGACACACCCACAGATGCAAAAGGGCAAGAACTAGTCCCTCAATGGATAAGTGACTACCGCATCTACATTCAGAACCGACGTCAGTTCATTGAAAAGCTGCGCACAGCATCGACGAGGCCTTACTTCTCAGAAACAGAAGTTGAAGGTGTACCCATCAGTGAGCGAATCGGCAAGTTTGCTCGTGAGAACGACATGAGAACATGTCAACCTCCTTTAGACCTCTCGGTCTAATCGACTTCTACCCAAGAGTTGTCGACATACTTTTTGATCACTCGAGCTGGAACGCCAACTGCAACGGAGAAACTCGGAACATCGCGTGTCACGACCGAGTTTGCACCGATCACGCAATGCTCACCGATGGTCACTCCCGGCAGCACCACCGAGCCGTAGCCCAGCCAACTTCCATCGCCGATCTTGACCGCCCGTTCTGGTTGTGACTGTTGAGAGATCGGCTTAGTGACATCCTCGTAGCCGTGATTCTGATCAGTGATATACACATTGTGACCAGTCCACACATCGTTTCCGATTTCGATACTGAAATGTCCGACGATTCCGCTGCCCCTGCCAATTAAGCAACGATCACCGATGGTGACGACCGGATTAGTGATGCATTGTTGACCAGGGACCATTCCTGCAGACAAAGAAATATCTGGACCGATCAAGGTATTGGCACCAACATGAA
>Ga0315908_10004174_pt1 | contig 10422 bp, 8 predicted proteins | sample LakEriMetagenome_12_FD_203520 | JGI IMG/M metagenome (GOLD analysis project Ga0315908, IMG submission 203520) | Freshwater fungal communities from buoy surface, Lake Erie, Ohio, United States - Buoy 4 MA124 | ecosystem: Environmental > Aquatic > Freshwater > Lake > Lake biofilm | place: USA...
TTTAATTCATTCAGGTCTGAAAATTCCAACCTGGTATGGATTAGAATTCAAAGGCGGCTTTGAATCCAATCAAGGAGCATTTTTGAATCCAGAGGAAAAAACGCCATCCAGTGGTTTGGTTTATGCGGGAGCATCGGTAAATCTTGGAAAAGGTCTTTTTATCGACCAACGGCGCGCTGAGTTATTTAAGGCAAAAGTATATTACCAAAGCACTTTTTTTGAACAAAAACTTCAATTGAATGAATTGATTTATGAATCAGGATATGCTTATTGGAACTGGTTTTTATCCTACCATTCGATGGTAATTTTGGACGAAGCATTTCAATTAGCGAATATTCGTTACGATGCTGTAAAACGCACGGCTGAATTAGAGGATAGACCAGAAATTGATGTAGTGGAGGCGGGCTTACAAGTGCAGAATCGAGAGTCTATGTTGAGGAATTACGAGGCAGAATATAAAGGCTCCGGATTTAAAATTTCAACTTTTTTGTGGAATGAACAACAAGTTCCGTTGGATTTGGACAGTCTTACCACTCCTGTTAAAATTGAAATACTCGAAAAAGATTCTGTTACCCTGTTATCTAATCAAGAAATTGATACCGCTCTAGCAAATCATCCGTATATCCAGGTTACTAATTTTAAAATCAAAGGGTTGGAGATTGAACGAAAATTGAAAAAAGAGCAGTTGAAACCAGAATTAGCCGTTAATTACAATTTTTTAAATCAACCCATTCAAAACAACCCCTTCGCGAATTTATCGATGAATAACTATAAATGGGGCTTGACTTTTGAAATGCCTATTTTATTGAGAAAAGAACGCGGAGATTTAGCAAAAACTAATTTGAAATTGAAAGAGGAACAATTCAATTTGGAAAACAGTAAAGCGTATGTGGAATATAAAATTCGAAATGCATACGTTGATTATAATAATGCTTTAGTTCAGGTAGAAATCTTTCAAAAAACGGTGGTTGATACTAAACGTTTGTTAGATGCAGAAAAAGCAATGTTTGAATCTGGAGAAAGCTCTTTGTTTTTAATCAATGCTCGAGAATTGGCATATATCCAAGCGAAACTCAAGTGGGTGGAAAGTATTGCAAAATCGAAACAAGCATATCTTTCACTGAAATTTAATTTAGCGCAATTGATTTAATCTAAGAATCATGGATTTTGCTGGTAGAAAATTAGTTATTGCAACCAAACACGAAAAAGAAAAAGTAATCGGCCCTTTAGTAGAAAACCACTTGGCTGCAGATTGGTTTGTCGATCCAACGTTTGACACAGATTTTTTAGGAACTTTTAGCGGAGAAATTGAACGAAAGGATGATCCATTATCGACCTTGAAAAACAAATGTCTTTTGGCGATGGAAGCAGCTAATTGCGATTTAGGAATTGCTAGCGAAGGTTCTTTTGGCCCTCATCCAACTCTTTTTTTTGGTCATGCTGACGATGAATTATTAGTTTTTATCGATAAAAAAAATGACCTGGAAATTTATTCCCGCCACCTTTCAACAGAAACTAATTTTGGAGGGGTAGCGATAAGAAATTTGACTGAAGCTGAAGAATTTGCGTCCAAACATGGATTTCCTGAACATGCTTTAATTGTAAAAAATCGGCAGGAAAACTTCGATTACATTCAAAAAGGGGTAAATAATTCTAGTGATTTAAGTCAGTTTGTTGAGGAATGTCTCTCAAAATATGGATCGGTTTATTTGGAAACTGATATGCGAGCCATGTACAACCCAACTCGGATGAAAGTAATTGAAAGTGCGGCTCAAAAATTAATGGAAAAAATCAACAGCAAGTGTCCGGAATGCAAAACCCACGGATTTTCCGTTAGTGAAGTAAAACCAGGCTTGCGTTGTGAGTGGTGTTCCTCTCCTACAGATTCAATTTTATATCATTTGCTGGCTTGCCAAAAATGTAGTTTTTCAGAAAAGGAGTTTTATCCCAATGGGAAAAAATTTGAAGATCCAATGTATTGCTCTAATTGTAATCCGTAAATCAATCAAATTCAATTGGCGCATCACACATTTTTCCTTTGCAGCGATATAAGACTGTTTTAGTTGTTATTGGCTTTTCCTGCAAAATTGGCAATGAAAAATTCGTTCCTCCCGAATAAATTGTTCCTATTTTGAACTTTTTATTCGTGTTTTGTCTGATTTCATTCGCCTTGGCACCTACAATTTCTATTTCTTCCATGGAATCAAGGATCTGTAACAGAAGCAAAGCCCAATTGGAATAACCTGATCCATACATTTCCATTCCGTCATATACATTGGCCAACATTTGTTCGGCATTTTCCTTCCATTTTTCCTTTCGATAAAAATAAGATAGTTTGTGGAAATAATGCGCCATAACCGAATTAGTTGCAGGGATAACATTGTCGTTCAATTCCATTTTACGCGCAATCAACTCCGTATTAACCGAAGTATAATAACACATTTTAGTATGCGAATCTTGAAAATTGGTTTCAACTGTTTCAGTAAGATTTTTAGCAAGTCCCATCCATTTTTCTTCAAAAGTAACTTGATATAAATCAATAAATGCTTTAATCACAAAAGCGTAATCCTCCAAAACTCCCTCAATTTTAGAAATCCCATTTTTATGAGTTCTCCAAAGTGTATTATCGGATTTCAATTGGTTTTCTTCAATCCACGTTGCTGTTTTTCGAGCTAACAAAATAAAACTCTCATCATCAAAGGCTGCATAGGACTCACAAAGTCCGGAAATTACCATCGCATTCCATGAGGTCAAACATTTGTCATCCATACCCGGCTTGATACGTTTATTCCGAATATGTAACAATGTTTCTTTGACTGATTGGACTTTTTGTTTCAACATTTCAACATCCCAACCATTCCTTTTAGCAAAAGATTCATCCGTTTCATTTCTTAAAAGAATGTATTTTTCTTCTTCCCAATATCCGAGTTGATTGATGTTGTAATATTCCTTCACCCAATCAAAGTCATTTCCAAGAATTTCTTTTAGTTCACTATCTTTCCAGCAATAAAATTTCCCTTCCTCGCCTTCACTGTCAGCATCTAAGGCACTGTAAAAAGCACCATTCTCAGCTAGCATTTCTCGTTCGAGCCAATTTAAGATTCCGTAACACGTTTCTTTATATAATTCTTTTCCGAAAAACTTATAAGCTTTGGCGTAAATCTCAAGTAGTTGTCCATTGTCGTAAAGCATTTTTTCGAAGTGAGGCACTTTCCAGAGCATATCCACGGAATAGCGCGCAAAACCTCCTCCAATTTGGTCGTATATTCCACCCATAGCCATTTTATCCAAGGTGAGTTCAACATAGCCTAAAGTTTTATTGTGTTCCTGCCAAACACCGTATGTCAACAAGAAATCTAAATTTGATGGTAAAGGAAACTTAGGCGCTCGTGTTGGACCACCGTGCGAAAAATCAAACGAATGCGACCAACGCAATACCAGCTCATGCAATTTTTCAGCATCCCATTGATCTATTTTTACCGGATTTTCAATTAACTCAGATTGTTGGACACCCTCTTTTAATTTTGCTGCATAATCCTTAACTTTTTCAGGCTCATTTTTAGCTGTATGAACTAGTGAACGAAGTACATGCATCCATTGCTCTTTCGGAAAATAGGTTCCACCATAAACCGGACTTCCATCCGATAAGGTAAAACAATTTAATGGCCAACCACCTTTTTGAGTCATTAGTTGAACAGCAGTCATATACACTTGATCCACATCAGGATGTTCCTCACGATCTACTTTGATATTGATAAAATATTCATTCATCAACGCGGCAACTTCTTCATCTTCAAAACATTCATGCTCCATAACATGACACCAATGGCATGCTGAATATCCAATACTAACCAAGACCAGCTTATTTTCTAATCTTGCTTTTTCAAATGCCTGCTTTGACCACGGAACCCAATTAACGGGATTATGGGCATGTTGGAGAAGATAAGGCGACGATTCATGAATCAGTTGATTTGTATGCATAATTGAATAAGTGACATTTCTTTAACCAAAAATAAGGAGGGTTTGTTTAATTTATACATATTGGTTTTTAATCAGTCGATAACTTTTTATAAAATCTAGCTTCCTGCAATAAATAGTCGAGAGTTTTTCTTCTAAATTTGTTTTATTGAATAGATTTTTCACAATGAAACAATATCACGACCTTCTTCAGCACATTTTGGACAATGGAACGAAAAAAGAAGACCGGACAGGAACTGGAACAATTTCCGTTTTTGGCTATCAAATGCGGTTTGATTTAAATGAGGGATTTCCTTGTTTAACAACAAAAAAACTTCATTTGCGTTCGATTATCCATGAACTTTTATGGTTTTTGAAGGGAGATACCAATATTCAATACTTAAAAGAAAATAATGTTTCCATTTGGGATGAATGGGCTGATGAAGATGGTAATTTAGGTCCGGTTTATGGATCGCAATGGAGAAGCTGGCCAGCTGCAGACGGTCGTCATATTGACCAAATTAAACTAGTTCTAGATCAAATCAAAAATAATCCCGATTCGAGAAGAATAATTGTTTCCGCCTGGAACGTTGGCGAAATTGATAAAATGGCTCTTCCTCCTTGTCATGCATTTTTTCAGTTTTATGTAGCTGATGGAAAATTGAGTTGTCAATTGTACCAGCGCAGTGCGGACACTTTTTTGGGAGTTCCTTTCAACATTGCTTCATACGCGCTATTAACAATGATGATGGCACAAGTTTGCGGGTTGAAACCGGGTGATTTTGTTCATACCTTAGGTGATGCACATTTGTATTCGAATCATTTGGAACAAGCAAGATTACAACTAACTAGAGATTTCAGACCACTTCCACAAATGAATATCAACCCTAATGTGAATGATCTTTTTGATTTCAAGTACGAAGATTTTGAGTTGGTAAATTACGATCCACATCCACACATAAAGGCAGCCGTTGCCATATAGTATGAAAGTAGCATTAATAGTAGCCATTGATTCAGCGAGAGGAATCGGAAAAAACAACGATTTAATGTGGCATTTGCCCAACGATATGAAGTTTTTCAAGGAAACTACACAAAATCAAATTGTGGTTATGGGTCGTAAAAACTATGATTCCATTCCTGAAAAATATCGTCCATTACCAAACCGATTGAATGTTGTTTTAACAAGAAATGCAGATTTTCAAGCTCCCGATTGTGAAGTTTTCACCTCACTAGAGGCTTGTTTTGAGCATTTTAAAGACGAAATGGAAAGAACCGTTTTTATTATAGGCGGTGGAGAAATCTATAAAATGGCACTAGAATCTGGAAGAATCGAGGAAATGTATATTACCTATATTGATAAAGTATACGGAGCCGATACATTTTTCCCTTTTATCGCAGAGGACCAATGGAAATCTGAAGAGATTCTACGTCAAGCCGTCGATGAAAGACACGAAGCATCATTTATTGTAAAAAAATATACGTTAGTTTAAGGATTAATTGCACTTAAGCTCAAAGTTATCTTTACGTTAACAATGTTAATAGTATTAGCTTACCTCAAATCTTGCCTTTACATTTGTCAAAAAAACAATTATTATGGCAGCTGGATTTTTAAAATATTTTTTACCGAAAGATAAAGTTTTCTATTCTTTATTTGAAAACGCATCAGAGAATCTTGAATTATTAGCTCGTAAATTCATCCAGGTGGTTCAAGAACCCGATTTCAATAAAAGAGCATCCATTATAAAAGAAATGGAAGATCTAGAGCATAAAAATGACGAGATTACCCACCATATTTTTATTGAGTTGGGAAGGAATTTTATTACACCGTTTGACCGCGAAGACATTCATAGTTTGGCTTCTGCCTTGGATGATATTGCAGATTACATTTACAGTGCAGGAAAGAAAATTAATTTCTACCGTTTAGATCCGCTTGAAGATGAAGGAATTCAAAAATCGGCTCATGCAATTTTAGAAGCAGTTTTAGCCGTAAAAAGTGCTGTGGCAGAAATAAGAAACTTGAAAAACACGCATAAAATCGTTGAATGTGTTATTAAAATTAATAGCATTGAAAATGAAGCTGATGAGATTTTCGACGCAAGTATTGAGCGTTTATTTGATTCAGATGTCGATGCGAAAGAGTTAATAAAAAGGAGAGAGATTTATCAAGTGTTAGAAATCGTGACAGATAAATGCGAAGACGCAGGAAATGTAATCGAGTCAATCGTTGTAAAATACGCATAGTAATTTAATTCTTAAAAATCATGTTTACTCTTTTACTAGTAGTAATTGTTATTGCCCTACTATTTGACCTGGTAAATGGCTTTCACGATGCAGCAAACTCAATAGCAACAGTTGTTTCTACCAAAGTTTTAACACCACTTCAAGCAGTTATCTGGGCAGCGGCATTCAACATTTTAGCTTTTTGGGTTTTTGACATGAGTGTGGGTAATACTGTTGCCAAGACCGTTGATAATAATGCCATTGATTTGTGGGTTATTTTAGCAGGATTAATTGCAGCAACTTTTTGGAACTTATTAACTTGGTGGCTCGGAATTCCATCTTCTTCTTCTCATACTCTAATTGGTGGATTTGCAGGAGCAGCCGTTGCACACGCTGGTTTTGATGTAATAGCAGGAGCAGAAATAATAAAAGTGGCTTTATTTATATTTTTAGCACCTTTTATTGGTGGATTTATTGCGTTGATCATTGCTTTAGTCACGATTAGTCGTTCATTCTGGAAAAAAATGTTGGTAATTGGAATTCTGACTGCTATCACAATTAAGGCAATGCTTTATATGGTGGACTATTTGGACGTAAAACCCATTATGATGTACATCGTAATTGGAATGATATCCATTTTTGTACTCGTATATATTTGGTATGAAATAGCCCATGGGAAAAGACCCTCTGCGGTTAAAGAAGCGGGTATGCACAAGAAATTACAGTTACTTTCCTCTGCTGCTTTTTCATTAGGACATGGAGGTGCAGATTCACAGAAGGTAATGGGGATAATTTGTGCGGCATTGTTGGTTTATGGAAATATGGCACGCGAAGGAAAATTGACTGAAGCTGTTCCTCAGGACTTTAAAATAACTGAATTAGTTCAAATCGAATTTGAAAATAAGGAAGGTAAAAAAGAAAAATTTAAGCCCGAGGTTGCTGAAGTGAGTACTAAGATTTTTTATAAGGACGGAAAGAATATTTGTGATGCAGCAAATAATGAAATCGTTTACGCCAATAAAAAAATCAATAAAAAGTATAGTGATATTGCGCATTCGCCCGAATTGAAAGCGATTGAAAAGAACATGCATAAAATTGAGGTATATATGAAAGGGGATACTTTATTTGATGCCAAATTAAATGCGCCTATTTTTATTGGTAAAAAAATCAGTAAGGAGTATAAGTATGCAAACATTTTTGATTCTCAAATCGATGATAAAAAAGGAGAATTGTTGAGTGGTCACAAGATTAAAACTAAGGTTCAATCGGAAACAATGCCGTTTTGGATTGCATTTGGCTGTTATTTAATGATCGGATTGGGCACATTAATGGGGGGGTGGAAAATTGTTAAAACAATGGGAACAAAAATCACTAAGGTAACTCCACTTGAAGGTGTATGCGCTGAAACAGCTGGAGCATTGACCTTATTTACGGTAAGTAATTTTGGTATTCCTGTATCTACAACACACACAATCACGGGTTCAATTATTGGGGTTGGAGCGACAAAACGCTTAAGTGCTGTAAGATGGGGAGTTACAATTAATCTACTTTGGGCCTGGATTCTAACTATCCCTGTAAGTGGGTTGTTGGCTGCTTTAATTTACTTCCTCATTACTCTTCTGAAGTAGAACATTCTTATTGACTAAATTCTATTTTGTAGAAGTATTAGTTATCGGAGATACAGTCTTCATTGTGCGCTTAGCAATTAGAATTTATTTCAGTGCAGTTGAATAAAATAAGATACTGTTTCTTTTTGATGAGGTTCAAGCCAATGCAAACCCTCTTTGTCCTCGATATTACCCGATGAATTATGAGAATCGGCATAACCCCACCAAGGTTCTATGCAGAAAAATGGTGCATTTTGTTTAGTCCAAAAACCAATTGCCTCCCAATTGTCTGACCCTAGCGTTACCAACTTCTCTTTGTTTTGCTTTTCTAGCGTTACATGTGAAAATTTAGGGTCTTTAAAAACGATAGCGTCCTTGGAGAAATATTCATTTTCTAAATTCAAATAATTATCGATTTTCATCAATTGTTTTTGACCTGTATAATAGGTGTTTTCAATCAGCCATCTGTCTACCTCGAAGTCTGTGTGGAAATTTAAGCGGTATTGATGAAGTGGGAGATTAAGCGCAAAACCGGGATGTCCCCCAACGGAATAAGGCATTTTGTTGCTGCTCCTATTTTTCGTTGTGTACGAAATTTCAATTTGTTCTTCAATCAATTCATAGATTACGGTAAATTCAAAATAAAAAGGATAATTTATTCTTGTTTCATCCGAATCTGTTAGTTGCAGTTCAACTTTTGTTTTAGTTTGTTCAATGATGTTAAACGATAAGTCTCTTGCAAAACCATGTTGTTTCATTTCATAAACTTGATGGTTGTACCTATAAGTGTCTTTCAATAACCTTCCTACAAAAGGGAACAAATTGGGAGAAATTCTATTCCAAAACGAGAAATCAGGCACCCATAGAACATTTTCTTTTCCCTTTCTTTGAAGTGCAATTAATTCAGCGCCAAGCACCTTGATTTGAGCGTTTAAATAGTTGTTTTCGAGAATAATCATATTTTGGGATTTTAAATTGAATAAACCCTTCCAGGTAATGATTTTACAACACCTTCCATTTCTAGATTAAATAACTTCGAATTGAGATCCTGCGAGGTCATTTGTAAATCAACGAGTAACTGATCAAAGTGCATTCTTCCCTTGTTCTTGAGTGATGAAAAAATGCATTTCTCTGCATCATTTAATGTAATTGATGGAATATTTTCTTCTGTTTTTTTATCATGAATAGGAGTGTTTTTCCAATCCATTAGTTTAATCAAATCTGCCGGACTTGTTATCAAATGTGACATGTTTTTCTGAATCAATAAATTGCAGCCTGATGAATTTTCTTGGTGAATATTACCCGGAAACGCAAAAACCTCTCGATTATAGTCAAAGGCCAACTCTGCCGTAATCATTGACCCACCTTTTCGTTTACTTTCAATTATAACAAGTGCATCTGACATTCCAGCAACAATTCTATTTCTCATAGGAAAATTAATTCGATCCGGCTTAGTGTCTATGGGAAATTCTGTGAGTAGTCCCCCGTTAACACACATTTTAAGCGCGATATCTCGATGAATAGAGGGGTAAATTCTATCTAAGCCATGACCTAATACTCCTACGGTTGACATTTGTAAATCAACTGCTGCTTTATGTGCATTGTAATCTGTTCCATAGGCTAATCCACTTATTATTTGAACGTTATGAGTGGTTAATTCCTCAACTAAAGCATGAGTCAATTCTCTGCCGTATTCGGAAGAATGTCTAGTTCCAACAATCGATACAACTTTAGATGGGTTGCAATCAAAATTCCCCTTTGAATATAACAATAGTGGAGCATCCTGGCATTGTTTCAATCTTCTGGGATAGTTGGAATCAAGATAAAAATGAGTTTGTATATTATTTTTTTCGATAAAGTCCATCTGTTTTTTGGCTAGTTCAATTGCTTGAACTCGATTCATTTGAAATAAAATTGAAATTGGAATTTTTGTTATTTCGTGGATGTCGTGAATGGATCCTTCAAAAATCGCCTCCACAGATGATAATCTGGATATCAACATACTAGCCTTTTTAGGGCCTATTCCTTTTAGGAAGGTGGTTGCAATTTGGTATAGTTGGTCTTGTGCTTTCAATTTTTTTTATTAGTTTCGAAAGATTTAATTTACAAAAAAATTGCGAGACATGCGTCGTTTGTTTTTCTTTTTTCTCCTCTTTTTAAATTTTTCTTTTTTTTCCCAGACTATGGGCGTAATCATCGACGCAAGTTCTGAAATTGGAATTCCTGGAGTTAAATTTATCTGTACAGACGGGACTAAATCGGTTTCAAAAAGTGATGGTGAGTTCATTTTAACCATAAAAAAGTATCCTGTTTGGATAAAGGTTAACTATTCTGAATTTACACCAGATTCTATATACATAACAAAAGATACAACGCTTCGTTGGGTGTTAAAACCGGTTATTCAAACAATGAATACTGTAGTAATTTCTTCAAGCAGAAGAAGTCAGGCTATTGAAGAGGTTCCTATCTCAATGGAAGTAATAAAACCAGCGTTGATTGACAATAAGGGGTTGGCGAATTTAGAGCAAGTAGTTGATCAAAGTCCAGGGGTGTATGCCATGGATGGACAAGTTAGTATACGTGGGGGAGGAGGGTATGCATATGGTGCAGGCAGCCGAGTAATGTTATTATGGAATGG
>Ga0315908_10004175_pt1 | contig 10422 bp, 8 predicted proteins | sample LakEriMetagenome_12_FD_203520 | JGI IMG/M metagenome (GOLD analysis project Ga0315908, IMG submission 203520) | Freshwater fungal communities from buoy surface, Lake Erie, Ohio, United States - Buoy 4 MA124 | ecosystem: Environmental > Aquatic > Freshwater > Lake > Lake biofilm | place: USA...
ACCATAAAATAGATACATGAGGATATATGTGATGAAATCGAATAGGTATTATATATAATTGATATGATTATTATTTTTAAAATAAGTTAAGTATTAAATATAAATAAAATTAATTCATAGAGAAGAGTTAGAATGTTTTAGTAGATGTCGATGTATTGCTGATAGATTAGAATGTTGCATTAAAATTGATATCATTAAATAACCTAATTTAATTTAATGATGATAATTAAATTGGATTTCATATTGCTGGATAGGAATAATTGATATAGATTATTTCAAATAAATATTATGGGATAGAACTTAAATTTATTATAATTGAAGAATATTCAAAATTAACTGAATAGAAAATAATCAACCCTAATTGTTGCAGTGATTATTTATTAAATAAATTGTATGAGTGAATTCTTAATTTATATATTTATTTATATTTTTTAAATTTTAATAAATAAAATATATATTTTTTTATTTTTATTTTTATCCTATTTATGAGTAAATTGGCTATGAAACAACTTTATTAATTTGCATATGTTCCATCAATCAAATTTATAGGAAAAAGAGTTCATTAAAATATAAATATTTAAAATACACCAAATCCCAAAACTATCAACACATTATATAGTTCAGGTAAATTAATAAATTTCATTAATAAAAAAAATACTAGAATATACACATTTCAAATCAAGCTTCAAAAGAACACCATTTTCACCTGAAGAGATCATTGCCATAAATTAGGGTGGTATTGAGTTTACCCAGAAAAAGAATAAAATAGTAAAAAAAAAATGATTTAAAACAAAGTTTTACAAATTAAATATAATGTTTTTTATTTGGATTAATGTTTATTTTTTTTTAAAAACACAAATAAAATAAACAAAATAAATAAAGATAAAGATAAAAAATTAAAAAAACTCAATCATTAATAAAAAATTAAAATATAAAATAATATTATTGACTTATTGTACTAAATTGATAAATTATTATATCGTGGTTGTTTTTTTTTATTTTGGTTTTTTTTTTTTAATATTCTTTCTCATTAAGCATCCTTTTTCTTTTCCTCAACTCTTACTTTACCTTTGCCATTTGTAAGTTTGACATTGAGCTCAGCAGCTCGTCTAATCAAAGTTATTCTAGTACGGCTTGATAGATTATGAGCTAATTCACCTATATATGATTTTAAGTATAGTAGAAGTATAAAAAAGATATTTTTTATTAATTAAAAGAAAATAATTAAAAACCTGCAAATGTTCTGTTATTGGTCAATAATATTTCAAGATCCTTATTATTCTTGATTAGAAGTTTTTTGAAACCAGTTGCATCAAGGTATCTTGTTTTTTTATCAGATCTATAACCAGATACAGGCATTGGCTTGTTACCTCGGAATCTTCTACGTAATCTGTTATCAATACCTATTATATAGTTATTTTTTAGTTTTTTGTTTTATTTTCAATTTATTTGTTAAAATCATTTTATTAAATATATATATAGATAAGAATGAACCTCTTGGTCTTCTCCAGCTAGGCTTGAGCTTATTTGGGAAATCCTCAGATTCGAATCTCACAAATCTCTTTGTTCTCTTGTGAATAATTTTTTTGTGATTTAATGCTTTAACAACCATTATATGATATTTATTTTTTAAAAATTAATTTTAAAGGATTTTAATTTCCTTTTTTTTTTTTTTTTACTTGCAATAAATAAATAAATAAATAAATAAATAAATATATATATATCTCATTATTTTAATATCAGGTAAAATATTTTTTTATTCATTAAAATTATTAACATTTAATAAAAAAATATATATAGTCCTAATATTAATTCTTCAATCCACCTTAGTGTTTACCTTTTTAATATTTTAATCTATTTCATTTTTTTCAAATTCTTATATTATGATGTCATATTTAGCTCTAAGTTCAATTATCTTATAATCCAAAATAGCTTTAACATGTAAAAATATACTTGATACTATTAGATACCAAGAAATAAAATATAAAATTTTACATATAATCTTTATCAAAATTTAAAATAAATATAAAAAAAAAAATTCATTTATATTACCTTTAATTCATTTACTTATCTGATCTATATCAGCGTCACCTATTTTAATATCTCAGACAAAAAATAAAACATAGCTCCAATAACAAAATATATATAGGATTTTATACTCGAATAACCATATCTTGATATAGCTGAAACACAATTAATTGACATAAGAACGAAATGTATTAAAATAAATAATTTATTTATGCTATCGTTTGTTTTTGATTTAACGTAATTCCAAAATACTAAAGCCAATATAACTATGGCTGATTTTACCACAATAATTGTAGCAGGTAGATTTTAATCATTTAAATTATTATAAACATCTTAAAAATGCCTAGTTGATAAGTATATAAATAAAGATAAAAACATAATACAGATTGATGATAAAAATAAATATAATATATTATATTTTTCCTCATCTATTTATAAAAATTACCTTATTAATATATAAATTATATAAACCTGCAATAATAATTAAATGAGCTACTATAGATAATACCAAAGTAATAACAATAATTGAATTATAAGTTGATACATACTTATTTAATTTAGCGAATGATCTTAAATCATTGTCTAAAATTTCATGTATCCCCTTTGATTGAGATAATTTTTTAACTAATATCTATACATTTTTTTTATAGAATTAAGTGACTTAAATATTGCACTGGCCAAAATTATATAACAATGCCCCCTATATAGAAAATAAATATTAATTTTACAGTTGATCCTATAATGATCATTTTACCAAATAAATTATTGAAACATAATTTTCAATCATAGTATCTAGGATCATTACAAAAATCATAGTGCAAAATCCTCCTAATAACGTGAAATTTAAAATTTATTGATCCCATGCTATTTTTTAAACGAACTTTGTCATTTTAATTTCTAAACTCATGCTTAAAATTTTTTGTTTATAATTAATCAAAATCAAACAAAATGAAAGAAAATTAAAACATCCTTATAATTTATTTTATGTTATTTGAACTGAAAATTTTTAAAGAATAGAATTTGAATATTTAGGAATCAGATATTATTATAAAATATTATTTAATTTTAATAAAAAAATTTTATTTTATTCAATTTTTGTTTATCTATCTTGTTTTTATGGCTTTTTTGAAATCACCAAAATTTAAATAAATTGTCGGATTAATTTGATTTTCTCTACTTCGACAGTTTTCATTATTTACAATCGAATTAAATTTATTTCGACTAGCAGTTCTCTTTACTTTATTTTATTCTTATCCGAAATAAATACTAAGATTTGATTAGTTAACCTAACGTTCATAACTTTTATTATTATTTAGATTAACATAAGATGGATATTTATTAACTCCGCGATTAGTAATAAAAGGACTCACACTTTAATATTTATAAATATATATATATTTAACTACATTGTAGGAGATATATTCCTTTTAGGTGCTATTATTTTGAAATTATGATTATTATTTGTTGTATTAATATTATTAAAAATAATGTTACCATTGCTGTTCATATCATCATTTTTATTGATATTGTTATTTATTTTCTTAGAATTATTATTACACATATTAATCAAATTATTATTAACATTTATATTTTTATTGTTATTAATATTATTATTATTGTTATTATTATAATAGTTATTATTGATATTGTTATTTTTATTATCGTCAATTTATCTATTCTAATCATTTCCCTTTTCAATATTTTTATTATTTTTAACATAATCAGATTCATCAATAATTTAATTTTTATCATTATTTATTTTATTATTATCTACATTTTTTTCATTGAGGCTATTTCTATTAGTGATATTATTAATATTTTTACCAATATTCATCTTATTTTGCTTATTAGTATTATTAAAATTGCTATTTTTATTATTTATATAATTATCGCTGACACTATTATTGTTGCTTATTATATTACTAATATTTGTACTTGTAATATTGCTAATGTTATTACTATTTGTATTGCTGGTAATACTATTATTTTTTTTAAATATTTCTCTTGCTAAAGTGGTATTTGATTCTGCTTATTATGTTTGATTAAGGGTCAATAAACTTACGCTTCCTATATTATTATTATATTAATTATTATTATTATTATTATTGTTATTATTATTATTATTATTATTTGAATCCTATACATTTTAGCTACTCTTTTATCTAGGTTTAAGTAATTGAACCATTGATAATGATTGATTATTGCATTGGTTAGTATTGGATTAATTTTTTTATCTATTATGATTGGATTCAGATTATTTTCTCTATTCTTATTATTATAAATTATTATTGTTCTGTTATTTGGAATTTTCTTCATGATCTTTATTTGAAAAATATATTTTTTTGTTTTAATTTATCGAAAATTAATACTTTAGTGAAATGATAGGTATCCACTTGACTATTTATTGAAATTTTATTTGAGAAACAGATAATTCTATGATTATTTTTATAGTTATTTTTCTAAATATCCTTCAACTAAATTGTGTTCTGTCTTCATCACTTATTTACTGAATTGATTTCTGGGAGCCAATAATTATCCATCATTATATATTTCTGATTTATTATTATTATTATTGTTATTGTAAGTAGAGGTCTCATTTGAATCATTGTTATTACGAATTTATAGCTATTGTTGATTGCTGGATTTTGATTTTTAATTAAAAATACATTTTAATTAATTCAACGAATGGTTTTTATTTGTCTCTACATATTTTCCTAATGGTAATACTATGCCAATATCTTCTTGAGTATGTATGACATCTTTAACTTTTATAGTTTAATCGTTATCTTTTATGGTCTATGGAATAAAGGTTTTTCTTATATATATTAGTATAATTTTTTGTATTTTTTTTTTTAACAAAAATAATATAAAAAAAAAGTAAATATTATTTTAAAATATATACTTAATAGTAGGATTATTATTGCACATCTAAAATACTCGTTCTAGGCTTTTACATATTTAACTTTGTTATGATCTTCCATCGTAATTAGTAATTTTTGTATATTCATTATTATTGCAATTCAATTTATCAATTTTATTATTTTCTGATTTAATAGGAGAAGCCTACTTGACTTATATTTATCGATCAAAATTTTCAAAAAAACTATCTGCATTACTAGATGTTAGGTATTCATCAACTGAATCAAAGCATTAAATATTTGTGACTGTATTATTATTAGAAAACATAAATTTTAACTATATAAAATTTATTATATTTATATAAACTATGCAATAGGGATGATAAAATAGTTTAAAATTCAAATTTAATTTCAATTTTAAAAAATTGGGCAAAAAATAAATACTTAATGAACGATAATAAATTATTATAAAAAAAAATACTTATAATAATTAATAATAATAATAATATTAATAAAAAATAAATAAATAAATATAAAACTAATGATCAGATAAAGTCTCAGATCAATCATGAGATATAATTTTATATCTAAATAGAAAATAATTTAATAAAAAGATTTTTATCAAAAAACAGAGAAATGCTTTGAGGTTTTTTATATGTACAATTTATCAGTCCTTATTTAATATGTGAATAGTAAATAAGCGATAATATCGAATAGAGCGAGTGGATAGATAATTTAGAAATAGAATAGAGCGAAGGAGTTTTAAAGATTATAGTTAAATAATAAAAAACTTTCGTAATAAATCGTTAGGTTATATTTAATTATTAATTTAAATAAATATATATATTATATATTATATATTAGACTCCAAATTAACAAATATGGTATTCATCGCCTGTTAGGTATATGAAAAAAAAAATAAAACTTAATATATTAGTGGCCCTAGTAGATTCAATTTAATTGATGAAAGTTGGATTAACTCTAGAGGAGAAAATATAATCTAAATAATACAAAATGAAATATAATCATTATTAAAAAATTGAAATAATTAAATTATATGAAATATTTCATTAGAAATTATAATTTAAATTGTTAAAGAAAATTAAATACCCTGAAATAAAATAAATAAACAAAACGTAATTGATATTAATATTTTAAATTTAAATAAAAAAAATATATGATGTCTAAACAAAGTGAACATAAAGCTAAATCATGGGAACATTTTATTTCTGGATTATTAGGAAGCTTTTTTGGAGTTACTATTTGTCACCCCCTTGAAGTCGCTAGAACTAGATTGAATCTTTAGGTAGAACTATACATTGATTTTTTAATAATAGCATTCTTTTTTTTTTTTTATTTTTGTTTTCACTCTAAATTGATGATAGCACTCAACTATATCGTAAAATAAATATAATGGCTTATTCGATGCATTAAAAAAAATATTAACAGAAGAAGGTGTCAAAGGATATTATAAAGGTAATATATATATATATAAATATATATATTAATTTATTAAACAAAATTTAAAATAGGTTATAGGGTAACAATAGTTTCTGTTCCTTTATTTTATTCATTATTCTTTTCAATATATGAAAAAAATAAAATTTTTGTTTAAGAAAATTTATAACTAACCGGTTTTAAAAATAATTTAATTTCTTCCATCTTAACAGGTGCTATTTGCGATTTTGTAACGAACCCCTTGTGGGTAATATATATATTTTATATACGATCAAATTAAATTTTGTTTGAATATATGTATATAATTTTAAAAATTTAGATGGTCCGTACTAGAATGTAGATTTAATATCTCCATGATTAAAATAATATATAATATACTGGACTAATTTAAGCAATAAAAACTATTATAAAGAATGTAATTCAATTTTTTATTATTTCATAATTCAAATATTTTATATCAAAGGAGGGATTTTTCTCCATTTATAAAGGATTAGGTGTATCATTGTTTGGTTTATCACATGTAGCAGTTTAATTTCCTACCTATGAAAAATTTAAGGAATTACTTCAGGATTAAAAATAAGTAACTCATTTGGGTAATTTTGATATACTGAAGGCATCTGTTTTATCGAAACGTAAAATATATATATATATATTGTACATATATATATTTTTTTTCTAATAAATATATAAATAGTAATAGCATGTTTAATAACGTATCCTCATGTAGTACTTAGAACTAGGTATATGATATTTTGATTAAAAAATTATTTAATCTCTTTGAAATAAATTAAACTAGACTTCATGATAATCGTCAAAATTATTAATTTGCAGCGGCTACAAATAAATTATCACTAAGGCAAATAATTTTAGATATATATTAAAAAAATGGTCTGCGCGGATTTTATTTTGGTCTAAGAGCTGATTTAATAAGAGTACTTCCAATGAATGCGATAACTTTTGTAGTATATGAAAAAACCAGTTTTTATCTTAAAGAAAAATATTGATCTTTTCATGAAATCAAAAAAAAATTTTTTATATTTAATATCTAAATAAATTAAGAAATAAATTAAAAATATAAAAAATGATGATATCATTAATGGTATATTTTATATCAGCCTTATCCGCATTTTATATTTAATCGAATCATCAGAATTAAAGAAATATGAAAATTTATATTTCTATATTAATACTAGGAAGTGGATTATTATCAACATATAATGAGAATTTTACCGTTTACAATCATTTGGGATAAAATAATATTTAAGAATATATACAATAAAATAATTAAATCAAATAAAATCAATCATTACCATAACATAATATTTAATAAAGCACAAACTTAAAATAATCAAGTTTATAACTGTTATATGGTCCTAAGGGGATAGGAAAAACATTCTTCATACAATAATATATTAAATAATAGCAATAATTAGATATGGATGCATTATTTATAAATATTGAAAATAATAATAATAATAATAATTATGATAGCATAGAAGATGTAGTGTAAATATTATTTGGAACTAGAAGCTTATCTGAAATTATTATATATTTGTAAAGCCAATAGCCTTCATTTACATTGATATTTGATATTGGTTTTTAAACCGATATTTAACTAGATTTATTAAGCTAAAGTAAATAAAATAACACACTTTTATATTTATTTGAATAAAATAAAAGTATTACATATTTTAAATATCTCAACAAAAGTAAATATAATAATTTTATGCGATGAAATACAGTCAGTTAAATAGTTATATATTTGTAATTAATGATTTTATATTTAATTAATAAAATAATAGTACTATACCCATATTTATAGATTAAACCTTTTAGGTAGGGTGCTATTTCGAATTATTTAAATATGTTGTAAGTCAAAGGTATTCCTATCAAAAATATAGGCAAACAAATAAATTTTGAATATCTATCCATATCCTAATAAGATCATAAAATTAGTTATAAATCTCAATTAGAGTAAAAATATGGAAATATATATTAAAACAAATAAGCTTAAGAAATTCTATTGACATTATTTAACAAAAATGGTGAAGGTATTGAATAATAAACACTAATAAGGTTTTTTGATAACATATATTTTAAATTTTGTTTTATGCCGCAGTTAGTTTACTGAAAGTGAATAGTTAATTTATCAGTTGATAAATAAATAGATCCTTTTTAAATTAAACAATTTGATTCACATTTTTGATGAGACACTTGTAAATTGAATTAAATTTTTTATATGATTCCTATTATAATAAAAATATAAACCTCTACATTGAAATCGATGCATTATAATTGTTTAGAATATATCATTTTTATTTTTTTATAAAAATAAATAAGAAAAATTAAATATTATTCAATTAATTATTTATATATAAAATTTTTTATTAATCATGTACACAGGTATTGGTACAAATGGTGGTATAGGACCATGTGTAGTATTTTATTAAAGATTAAATACTTGTATGAGGTAGGAAAATCTTCCTAAAAAAATGTGTTAAATTTAAGCAATAGATTATTTAGAGTGTGTGAATAGAAAGAAATAAGTAAGATATTTAATAAGATATTTTTATATCACTTAGAATTGCATCAATCATCAAATCCAATAAGAGCTTCATAAAAATTAAATACTCGAACTACCCTATTATGATGCAGAAAATGATAAATTTGTATCGAGATTTCAAACAGGAAATGCTAACTAAGTTTTTACATAACAAAGTGATGGCGAGTGATATCATTTTCGATTCAATATTAATAAAAATAAAAAATATATATATATAAATATATTATATTATATCTATTAAATAAAATTTTAAGTATAGTGTTATAGAGTGAATCAAAAAAATTTAAGCATGACTTAATAGAGGAAATAAAGTTTAACTGAAATGGTAAAATAAAAATTTAGAATTAAAAAAAAACCAACCCAACAAAACAAAATAAATTTGGCTTAGTTTCACGAGCTTAATGATCCTCAATTATTTTTTATTGAAGTTAATCTTAGATTCATATATCTGCAATTTATATCTTTGATTTATTTTAGTTTTTATTAATGAATATTTAATAAATTTAATCTTACTAACCTAATGAATCATTTAAATTGTTTTAATTTATCTAATTTTGGTAGATTACCTATTTCGCTCCTAGTACATCAGTTTTTTCATAATTTTGGAAAGTTATTTATTATATATTAAATAAGATGTATCTGGAAATAAATCTATAAAATGTACATTTTTTTACATTTTTTAAAACAAAGGTTTTATTTTTTAATAAATTTTTTTTTTCATGACTTCATTTATAATGGTCGCAAAATTTTTAACTAAGATTATTTGTATTCCTTAAATGTATTTTATTGATCTTAATAGTTTTCAATCAATAACTGAATTTATTAATATTATTTTAAAAAAAAAAAAACTTTAAGTAGAATAGGATTAGGCTAAGATTAAGGTCTTTTCGCACGAAGTATTTGAAGAGCATTATCGAGAGAATAATTTTAATTTAGTACTAAATATAAAATTATTGTTTAAACACTCCTCTATATACCTGCGGTACAATGAACATATACATTGTTGCCATTATTGATCAAATTTTTGAGAATTTAAAATGCCTAGCATACCAATTAGTTTTATATTATATTATATTTTATAATATTATGTTATATTATAATACAATATATATTTACTTTGATTCCTTTTTAGAAGAAATTAACATCATCCTTATCATTAATACTATAATTTATATATAATATTTAATTATTTTAAGCAATATTAGATAGAATATTAAATTTATTGCAATCCAAATTCCTTCTTTGTAGATCTTCTTTGGTCTGTAGATTCAAGATTGCACTGATATTATTTTCTTTTAATTTTATAATATCTCTTTTTTTTTTTTTTGTCATCATATAAAATTAATTATTATACTTTTCATCTTAAATATATCCGCCTACATACAAATCGTCTTAAATTTTACTGAAATTTAATTAAAAATCTAAATTTCGATCTTTAATAATTATCACATTATTTCTTATTTTAATTGATTATCTATCCCTACGACATAATTTATATGATATTTATCTAGAACC
>Ga0315908_10004180_pt1 | contig 10414 bp, 3 predicted proteins | sample LakEriMetagenome_12_FD_203520 | JGI IMG/M metagenome (GOLD analysis project Ga0315908, IMG submission 203520) | Freshwater fungal communities from buoy surface, Lake Erie, Ohio, United States - Buoy 4 MA124 | ecosystem: Environmental > Aquatic > Freshwater > Lake > Lake biofilm | place: USA...
TGAATAATGAACCTGACTTGCAAATTAATTCACATCTAACTACTACTATTCTTTACCCTCTTAGTAATTCCTTAGCTACATATGATGCCAATCTACCTAATAAGTGGTCTTTACCATCTACTATCACTTCTTTTTCAAACATTTATACTTATTTATCAATAAAAAAGATTTATATAATCTATCTTATATATTTATTAATTTATATTATTTATTTACACTTTTTACAATATTATCTTCACATATTTAATAATAAGAGTCCAAATAAAATATAAATCTAGAAATAACTTAGATTCATTCATTCTAAATAATAGGATTAAAATTCTATATAAAAATTAGTTTACTAGTTTAATATATGATGTTATTAAAAAAATCAGAGAATACTCTTTAAGAATAGTTGTAAATAGGAAGGATTTCAAAAATTAAGTAAAATGTTATTAATTTATAATAGACCAAAGGAAGCTACTTAAGAAGAATTACTAGATTTAGAGATGGATGGACCATTCTAACTCGGAGAAAGCTAAATGGATATATTATAATATCCTTAAGTAAATACAATACAAATTCATAAGAAACCAGAAATAATTAAGAATTGTGGATAGTAGTTAATTAAATCATTTAAAGAATGCCAAATCAAGTTAAATATTAACGATTAAATCTATATAGATCTTTTTACTGATAGAATATCTAAAAAAGTTAAAATACAATTGCTATGATGATTATATATTTTACAATAATGATAAATTAAATCTCTTTTATTCTTTTACTTTATTTTTATATATTTTATTATATGCAATAGAGAATTAATAAATAATTATTAATTTTATTTCTAATTAATTATATGATAAGGAATTAATAAATATTGTTTATTTCTCTTCTTATTATAAGAAAAATTTCAATTATTAATTATTTTCATATATGAGTTTCTGATTAGTATTATCTAAATTTATTTTTTTCTAATTTATTTTTTTCGTAATCTTCTTCCTCACTAATAGTGTAAATATCAAATTAAGATTGTATTTATATTTTTTAGTTATTATAAGAAGATTAAGATAAATTGGATGATAAGGATTCTTTTTAAGCTGACTAAATGTTTAATAAGTATCCTTGCATTTATTTAATTAAAACTTATTTTTATTCATTAGATAACTTTCTCTTTAACTCTTATGTAATTTCTTCAAATTTCTTATTAATCGTAAATTGTTAATAATCTTTTTCAAATCTTTATTAATTTTTGGGACCGTTTGGATCAGCATTCATTTTAATAGCTTCAAAGTATTTGTTTGATATACAGTTACCCATTAAATTATAAATATATTAGACTTAATCTTAATAGTAATTATATTAGATTATAAATTAGATTAATTTATAATAATTATTGATTGTCATTGAGTAATTGAGTAATTAATAAATTTAAAATAATATAATTAAATATTTTATGGAGTGTATTAAGGAAAGGAGAGTGCCAGACGTTTCAAAGATTGATGAGTACTGGAAGATATTTTTCTGTCCAGCGGACAAGCACCATAAGTTGATAACAAAGTTTTGATACAATAAACATCTGATGAATTGCTCTGCATTCTTAAAGTTCAAAGAGAAGTTCGAATGCCAATTTTCAAATACACACGTTTTCTTTAATGAGGAGACTTTCAAAATGCATCAGTTAATCTGTATCTTTAATCCTCATCCAAACTACTCTCTCTTTTTACAATATTATTATACTAAAAATCAAAACGAAATCCAATCTCATTAACTCATTTAATAAAAATTTAATAAAAACTCATAATTAAACAAAATATACACAAACTCATATTCTAATACCGTTTTAATACTTAATAATCAAGTATTAATGGAGCTCTAAAATTGTTATAATATTTTTTAAGAAAAATACGAAATCTATATTACTCAAATTTTTGATTTTAACTAATTTTAACAGACTGTTAATCAAGATTTTAGTTACTACGATTATTTCTAAAATGAATAAAATATCATCTATAAATTCAAATAATTTCTAATTCCTTTTAAAGATAAACAATAAATTCACTCTCAAATTTTAATGTCAACTTTTTAATAAAGTGTCCTTAAAATGATAAATTCGCCATATTTCATTATGAAAGTCAATGTATTTACCGAAAATTAAATCAAAAATTAAAAACAAATTGAAACAATAAATAATTAGCAATCCAATTTATATTTGATTAGTAAGTATACTCATATTTTTGGGAGTCTTTTGTTAAATGATTCTGAATATTGTATAATCAAAATTTAATTAAAAAATGAATTTGAATAATAAAAATAAATATAATAGTAAATCTAACTTTAAAAACAATAAAAGATTGAACAAGAAAATAACTTCAATGCTATTGTAAAAAAGTATATTATAGATATTGAAAATTAAAAATATGATGTTATAGAAAATAACAAGTTTATTATTTAAAATCTAGATAAATAAATTATTGAATTAAATAATCAAGAACAAAACATCAATAATAAAATAAAATATTTGTAAAATAGTTAATAAAATTTATATTTATAAGAAAAAGAAGTTACTGCAAAATTATAATTATTTGATTATGAAAAATAAGTTTTTTTAGATAGGTGTTAACAAAAAGTATTCGATGAATCTGATAAACTTTAAAAATAATTTGATACATAAGTTTTAGAAATTGAAAATTAAATATAAATTTAAGAAATTTAAAATAAAGTAATCTTAATAAATAATAATATTAGATAAAAAATTAAGAAGATAAATATAATATGGTATTTTAAGAAACAAGAAAAAAAAAAAGATAGATAGAAAATCTTTAAAATTAAATTCAAAATTATTAGCATAAAAATAATAATAAATAAATAATGTAAAATGATTTGACTTAGATTTTTTGTTATTTCTGTAAAGTAAACTAAATTCAAATGTTATACTATGATTGTATGCATGCGATCTCTTGTGAAAGTTGTGAGTAGTTTATTTAAAGCAAATACTGCATTTTTTGTGATGAATTCATCGAAATGAAACTATTTTTGAAAATTAATTAGTCATAATTATAAAATAAAGATTAAGAATAATGAATATAAATAGTGTTTATTATAAATATACTTATAATTATATCATCTATATCATTTTTATTAATTTAACTTTTATTTTTCATAATCTTCTGAATCATATTCATCAAAATAATATGTATCTAATATTTTAATTAATATATTACTTTATTTATAGGTTTTTAACATTATTAAATATGTCAATATTCCTAAAGGAAAATAATAACATAAATTCAAAGGCATGTTAAATATTAAATTCTATCCGAAAAATGATTCTTTGAAGTTCCAAAATATTCTTCTTGCTAAATTTAATTTTTTTCTTTTAAACATTTTTAAATTATAATTTTCTTATTTACTAATATTTCTACTAGAAACTTAGCAATATATTATATATTTAAATATCAATATAAATCATATTTTGATGTTTTAGAAATTTAAATAAGAATATAAAACTCATCTTAAAAAAGGAGGTCCTATATTTTTAGGATGTTATACTTTTGTTTCATTGTCAAATTTTTGCTTTGTTTATTTATTGTTGAAGAATGGATTTATAAATTAAGATAATGATATTTAAAAAAATTAGATAGAAAAAAATGATGTAAATTTAGAGAAAGATTTTTTAATTGAGGAAGAATCAAAAGGTAAACAAGAAGATAATAAATTAGCTGATAAAGCTAAAAATGTTGGTTTAATTACAACTGCTTTTATAATAAATAAAACTATGATTCCAGTTAAATTACCTGTCGCAGTTTTTTTAACTGGAGTTGTTTTAAAAATATTAAAAAAAGGAAAATGATTTTATAATATATTTTTGATTATTTATATATTAAATTTTTCCATTAATCCCTTTTAAAAATAATTTCTTTGATAAATTTATAATAAATTTATTCTCTAAATTAAGCTATGAAATATAAATGTATTTTTTATAATTTATTTAAATAAAATGATTAAAAAAATTTAAATTAAATTTTATAAAATAAAATAATTATATAAAATTCAAAAAATTTTTTTAAATAAATGATTTTGATAAATGACTATTATAATATATGAGTTAAACATAATATTTAAATTTTAAAATAATAATTTTATACATCATATAAAAGCACCTTTTTATATACTTAAAGATACTAATTATAATAAATTTTAAACATTTTCTAATTCATATTTAATCTAACTTTCTTTCATTTATTAAAGTATTTATACCCATTATTTCCATCATTAAATATTAAAATCAAAGTTATTATCAGATGATTAAATTGAAAGGAGAAAACTTTTACAAATAAGTTTATCAATTTTTTGATTGTCATTGGTATTTAAATATTAATAAAAATCTGTTTGTACTTATAAATTCAAATAATAAATATTTGGCAAAGAAAAATACTCGTAAATTTGTTTCTAGGTTGAAAAAGTATAATTCATCAATATATCAAATCCATAAGGATCATGATCTCCTAAATAAAAAAAAATGATTTCTGGAAATTTAATGTTGATAATTTTGAGAAATTTCCTTGAATATTATCATTATTAATAAATACTTTGTAGAGTAATCAGGATAGCCTTTTCCTGTAACAAGCACTACTTTGCCTAATACATTTTAATAGTTTGAAAACAAAAAACTATTGAAAACTGTTTCTTTTTCAATTATTAATATGAATTCAGCATCTATTTTTATTTCACTTATTATATTAGTGAATTCAGTAAGTTGTTTGCTTTTATTTTCAGCTTTGAATTTCGATAAGTCATAAAATATTTCACCTTCATAAAATGAAATATTTCCAGCAATAAGTCCTTTTGATTCTGATATTATGTTTAGATTTATTCTTTGTATTTTATATGTTAAACATAAATATTGTATAATTTTATCTACTTTCTTCTAGTTCTTGAATAGTTCAACATTTTTATAATAAATTTCTCTTTTAGTCAAATATATTTTATTATCATAAGCTTTTAAAATCATTTCTAAAATTACTAATAGTTATGCTATTAATTGACATTAATTATGATTTTTGTAGCTAATTTCTTGGTATTCTATTCATTTTTAAGAACAAATTTCAAAATTGTAAGTTAGTAAATTAAATGTAATGTTTTCTTTCTTGATAAAATATAAAACTACTTTGTCTTAAAGTATGTTTTCACAAATACTTTTTACAATATTTAATATTAAAGTTTTATATTATAATTAATGTTATTGGCTTAACTATTAAATCATCAATTAAGAATATTCATTATTAATTTAAGATGTTTATTAGGATTAATTAATAATAAATTATTGGAGATCTTAAAAATAAGTTTACATGAAATAATATTTAAATAATTTTAATACAAATTTTAAGTAATTTAACTATGTATAAGTAAAATAAAGAATAAAATATATATATAAAAATAATAAATAAGAATGTAATAGTAATAGAAAGTAAGATGCGCTCACATATTACAAAAACATATTGAGAGTAGAAACCCAATAGATAGATTTCGAAACAAATAGGTGACAAGGAAAAAAGAAGAAGCTATTAATAAGATAAAAGAAGTAAGAGAGTAACTAATGAAGATTAATGATGCACAAAAGATGGTGGATAGTTTCATGCAGATTGCTTTCGAAATAAGTGAGTGCAGCAGTGCATAGTAGGGAGGAGATTTGGGACTATTTGGTAAAGGACAAATGCAGGAAGCTTTCGAAAAAGCTGCTTTTGCCTTACAAGTTGGATAGGTCTCTTAACTCGTGGACTCAGACAGTGGAATTCACATCATACTCAGATTAGAATGATTATCATTCATTATTTTATTATTATACTTAATTTTATATCATTACTATTTTATTATTATATTAATACTTTAATTATTATTCATCATTTTACTTATTAATAATATTATGTTATTTGAAATAATAAAATTTATTCTATTTATTGTATAGTCTGTTATTCAAACTAAAAAATAATATCCTTATTATTTTAGCTAAATTCTATAATTTTATTTTGAAATATTTAAATAATAAATCTAATAAAAGATTATATAAATATTTATAAAATTTTAATTGAAATAATTTTATATAAGTAATTTTTAATTTTCTAATGTTTTTGATATCAAGATTTTTAATCCATTTAAAAGGAAGAACTTCCTTTGGTTTATTAGTTGACATTATTATCATTAAGAAATTATAAGATAGTTATAGTTTTATAATTGTTTGAATTATTTATTTAATTGTTATTATTTTATTTGTTACTATTGTCGATTAAATTATTTTAATTTTTGTTAAATTAATTTAAATTATTATCTTCTATATTCATTACAAACTCTTATTCATCTTCATTATCAGAAAATTAATTAATCATCTGAACAAATGAAAAATTTTATTTGTTTTCTTAAGAAAATGAAGATCCATTAATTTCTTGGCTATAATTGTCATCAGACAAACTAAATTTTTCTATAAATTCTTCACTTAATTAAGCACTTAATTTTGGAGTACTTGGTTATATTTGCATGTAAAAAACTTAGTTATCTGTATTGACTAATATTTTCTAATGATTAATCTACATTTGAAATTCTTTTTTTTTAAATAGATTTATTCTAAATTTATAATAAAATTTAATCCTATATTAATATATTTATTTTTATTTTAATGACTATTTTTTATAATATAATAAGATATAATTTATAATATATTTAATATATTTAATTAATATTATTCAAAATTATTATATATTTATTTTATTACTAAATTTTTAAATCTATTTATTGAAATTTTATATAATTATAAAAAAATTATTTAATTATTTTTTTATAAATATTTATTATAATTATATAACCATCATAAAAATTGATTGTATAATTATATATCAAATGATAAAATAGATATGATATATTTATTCATATATTATTTCTAGAATTTAATATGCAATTATATTTATTGTATTATATAATTATATTAAATACTAATATATTGTTTATTATAATATTGTTTATTTTGATTAACTTTTAATATAAAAAATAAATATAAATTAAATAATACAAATAATAAAAATGAATTTTTAAAATCTTATTTAATAGTTAGATGATTTAATTTAAAAATTATTTGATTATGATTAAGATTATAAAAGATAAATAATTTTAAAATTTAAGTAACTTAAATAATATATTTTATAATCTGATTTTGAAAAAATAGATTAATAAGGTTATTATAAGTTTATTTATCATAATAAAAAACAGTTTTTTTACTCTTTAACAGATTAAAAAAGTAAAAATATTAAACATGAATTTTTATGTTAAAAATATATTTAATTTTAAAATTATTAGTTTAAAAATATTAATGAAAATAAATAAAATAATCTTTTTTAAAAGTAAATTAAAAATTAAAAAAAAAAAGACTATAATACATCAAAAACAAAAATTCCTGAGACCAATATTAATTTATAATAATAATAATATTTTATAGATATAATTTAATAGTCTATTAAAAACCTTGAAAATTTATCGTTAGATTTTAATTCTTTTGTTTAAATAATAGAAAGTGAAAAAGATATTTAAATTTTATTAGAAGAAATATATAACGAATAATTAGAAAAATAAACAAAACTATTTGAATATTTTATATAGTAAATAAACGTCATTAAAATTAATTTTTTAAAAAATTTATTAGAAAAATAAAATGCAGCAGAAATATTGTTTAATAACATTCTTTTAACTGAAAATAATATTTGAGAACATTTTGAAAATCTAATTCAATATTTTCATCCTGATAATATTGATTTAGGGAATTAAAATAAATATCTTACATAAAATTTATTTTAACAAATATATAATTATTATACTAGTCTGATATGAATATTAATTCCTTAATATAATAACTTTTAAGAATAATTAAAAGAACATGAAAAAAATGGAGAAAGATATAGAAATTTAGGCATAGATTATAATAAAGCATAAAAAAATAAATATTAAAAATTAATGATTTTAAAATAAGAATAAATTTAACATTTGACAAAATAAGAATTAAAAAATTTGAGTTTGGAAAATACAAAAAAATGTTACGAAGAGTATTAATCTGCTTATAAAATAGCATTAGAAAACAGATAATATAAAAAACAAATATAATTTAAAAGATACATGGCTTAATGTCATCATCATTTAAACAATTAAATAGAAGCACAATTATACGCAACATCACTTATTTTTTTTATTTGTTAATTCGAAAATATATTAGATAAGTATGATAAATTAGATGCAGAAAAAACAGTTTTATTAGTATAAAAAAAAGTAGGAGTTTAATTAGAAATTTCTCTTTATGATTTAATTATCAAAGCAGAAGATAGAGAATTTGATTATAAAGATTTAAAAATCAATTAAAAATGCTAGTCTTTTTTTCTGCGGTTTATAATTTGATTAACTTTACTGAATTATTTGATGAAAAAAAGAAACAGAATGATTAAATTACTAATATTATTTGAAATATAATTAATCAAGCCACAAATGAATACAAATAATGAAAGCATTAAAAATTTATTGAGACTCTAACTCAAAATTATCACTCAGATTAGTTCCTTTTCAAATACGAAAAGCTGAATGACAAAATAAATGTGAATTGTTTGATTGAAAAATTGACAAAATATTAATTTGCTCCTGACTCTATTACTTATCTTTTAACTTTGATTGGATAAGCCTTGCTTTCTTAGAAGTTAAATATAAAAGGAAAATCAAGTCAAAATTATATTTAAGAAGCTTAGTCTCTTTTTAATGATATCATTAAATCTAATCTTATCAAAGAGGCCTAAAGGTACGACTGAATTAGAAATCAAAATTAAATTCATTTTTAATAATAAAATTAATAATCCAAAAAAATTGTTACTTATTTATGTACAAATAAGGTTTATAATTCAAAATATATAAGTTATTTGTAAGAATAAACATTTGAGCAAACTGTTTTTGAAATTTTAATAATAATAAGAATTAATCTTATTATAATATGTTTAGATTAAAACTAAGTTTCATTATCTTAATTTTATATCAATAATCTAATTATTGAAATAAAAAAGAATGCAAAGTTTAATCTTATATAAATATAAAGATTAATAGTTTTAAATGATTTTTTAGCTATAATTTCTTAAATATTAAATATTTAAGTTGAATAACTTGACATGTATTAAAATAAAAGCCATGTATTATAGTCTTAAATTGATTAGTTTTAAAATATTAATTAATTAAGAGATATTGATTAGGAATTGGAAACAACAGTTGATCCAAAACTAAAACAAGCATTAACAATAAAAAAGGCTCAATATTATGAGTAATTAGCTATAAATAAAGAAAGAATAAACAAATAAGAATCGATTAGTTATTGGCAAGAATGCTTGAAAATATATTAAGATGGATAATAAATGAATGGTTTTAATAAAAAATGTTTAATAGGTTATGTAAGATGTTTATTAAAATTGTGTAAGTTTAAAAAAGTAAATGATTTCATATAAGAAAATTGGAATAAAGTGTAGAACATAGGTGAAGTATTGATGTTAAATAGTATAGCTTATAGGAAGTAGAACAATTATGAAGAAGCTAATAAAGAAATAATTTAGTCATTAAAGATTGATTGTAAGAATAAAGAAGCATAGAGAGAAAAGAAACTATTAGAAAGTATAATTAAAAATAGTTTGGCAGAAAAGTTAAAACTTTACAAGAATAATAGTAAGTTGATGTAAGAATAATCTTGCATAAAAAGAGATGAGAGAGAAAAGTATAAAATATTATCTATAGATGGAGGAGGTAAGTATAATATGATAAAATAATATATTAAAATAAAATGATATGATAATATGATATGATTAATATAGGATTTCGCGGTATCGTACCAGCAGTAATTTTGTGTGAAATAGAGAGACAAACAAAGAAAGGAGCATAGAAAATATTCAACATGATGTGTGGATCTTCAACTGGAGCTATAATAAGTGGAGGTCTTTCTATGCCTAAATGTAAGTACTCTGCATATGATATAGTAGAGTTGTATTAAAATGAAGGGAAATATATATTTAATTATAACTACAGTTTGTTTGGTCCAAAGTATACCGATTAAGGAAGATTAGAACTATTTGAGAAGTATTTCGGGAATGTAACTCTGAAACAATCAGAGACTCATCTAGTTATTTCAGCAGTGCGTGAGGAAAACAGGACATAGACATTTCTTTTTAATAAGTATGATGCATTATTGGACAATTCTAAAAATTTCAAAATATCTCAAGCTTTGATGGCCACTTCTGCTGCACCTTTATACTTTCCCTCCTATTATATAGATAACATGGGATACTTTATAGATGGAGGATGTCATTAGAATAATCCTTCGTTACTTGCTTACTCTGAAGCTTTAAGATATCAAATTCCTAAAGATAATATCTTT
>Ga0315908_10004182_pt1 | contig 10407 bp, 7 predicted proteins | sample LakEriMetagenome_12_FD_203520 | JGI IMG/M metagenome (GOLD analysis project Ga0315908, IMG submission 203520) | Freshwater fungal communities from buoy surface, Lake Erie, Ohio, United States - Buoy 4 MA124 | ecosystem: Environmental > Aquatic > Freshwater > Lake > Lake biofilm | place: USA...
CCGCCGGGGTCTCGGTGGGGCGCAGGCGCGGGCCTTCGCCCGCCTCGAACGTCACCTTCTGCCCGAGCGCTTCGGGGATCACGAGAATGTCGCTGAAGATGATCGCCGCGTCGAAGCCGAAACGGCGGATCGGCTGCAAGGTCGCCTCCGCGGCCTTGGCGGGATCGAAGCAGAAATCCATGAAGCTCGGCGCCGTCGCGCGCAGCTCCCGATATTCCGGCAAGTAGCGGCCGGCCTGGCGCATCATCCACAGCGGACGCCGCGCGCCGACCTCGCCATCGAGCGTGCGCAGGAAAAGTTTGCTTGAGGTCTTGCTCACGTGGGCTCCCTGCGGGGCGCCGGCGCGATCCCGCTCGCCCGCGCGTCCCGTCGAGGCGTTTGCGCCAGCTCCGCCGGCTTGTCCAGCCCTGCCGGCGGCTGGTCCAGCCCCCACGGCCCTCATCGCATTGGACATGCTCCGCCCCCTTTCGCAGCCCCCGGGCGCCGGGGCGCCCGCGAGGCTTGGCCACGCGTGTGTAAGTTCATGTTGTCATTCCGTCCCCAGTATGTAAAGTGAACTGGACGCTTTGGTGTGGATTTGGCAGGGGAGGCGCACAATATGCCGTCCAATTCTCCGACGCCCCTGCTCGATTCCATCGGCAGTCCGGCTCATTTGCGTAAATTGTCCGCGCGCGCGCTGCCGCGCCTCGCCGACGAACTGCGCGCCGACATGATCTCGGCCGTATCGCAGACCGGAGGCCATCTGGGCGCCGGTCTGGGCGTGGTCGAGCTTACGATTGCGCTGCATTACGTGTTCGACACGCCGCGCGACACGCTCATCTGGGACGTGGGCCATCAGGCTTATCCCCATAAGATCCTCACCGGCCGGCGCGCAAAGATGCGCACCATCCGCCAGGGCGGCGGATTGTCCGGCTTCACGCGCCGCGCTGAAAGCGAATACGACCCCTTCGGCGCGGGCCATTCCTCCACCTCCATCTCCGCTGGCCTCGGCTTCGCCGCCGGCCGCGATCTGCTGGGAGGCGACGAGCGCGTGGTGGCGGTGATCGGCGATGGCGCCATGTCGGCGGGCATGGCCTGGGAGGCGATGAACAACGCGGGCGCGTTGAAGAGCCGCCTCGTCGTCATTCTCAACGACAACGACATGTCCATCGCTCCCCCTGTGGGCGCCATGTCGAACCATTTCGCGCGCCTCGTCTCGGGCAAGCCTTACATGAGCCTGCGCGATGCGGGCCGCCAGCTTACGCGCCGCCTGCCACGCCGCATCGACCAGACGATCACGCGCACCATTCAGCGCACGCGCACCATGATCACCGGCGGATGCCTGTTCGAGGAAATGGGTTTCTATTACGTCGGCCCGGTCGATGGGCACGACCTCAACGCCCTCGTGCCGATCTTGCGCAATGTGCGCGACGCGCAGCAGGGCCCCATCCTCGTCCATGTGGTGACGAAAAAGGGCAAGGGTTACGCGCCCGCCGAAGCCTCGGACGACAAATATCACGGCGTCGGCAAGTTCGACGTCGCGACGGGCATTCAGGCCAAGTCGACGCCGGCTGCGCCCGCCTATACGAAGGTCTTCTCCGACGCCATCGTGCGCGAGGCGGCGCGCGATCCGCGCATCGTCGGCGTCACCGCCGCCATGCCCGGCGGCACGGGGCTCGACGCTTTCGCGAAAGCCTTTCCCGACCGCTTCTTCGATGTTGGCATCGCAGAACAACATGCGGTGACCTTCGCCGCGGGTCTCGCCGCGCGCGGGATGAAGCCTTTCTGCGCGATCTATTCCACCTTCCTGCAGCGCGCCTATGACCAGATCGTGCACGACGTCGCGCTGCAAAAGCTGAATGTGCGTTTCGCCATCGATCGCGCGGGGCTTGTGGGCGCGGACGGGCCGACGCATGCGGGTTCCTTCGACCTCGCTTATCTGACCTGCCTGCCGAACATGGTGGTGATGGCGCCTTCCGACGAGGCCGAACTCGCCGCTGCGGTCGCCACCGCCGCCGCCTATGAGGACGGGCCGATCGCCTTTCGTTATCCGCGCGGCGAGGGCGTCGGCGCGCGCATTCCCGCGGAGCGTGAGGCTCTGCCGATCGGCGTCGGCCGTGTTTTGCGGCAGGGAACCGACATCGCGCTCCTCTCGCTCGGCTCGCGTCTTTCTGACGCGCTCGCCGCCGCCGACGAACTCGAAAGCGTGGGTTTTTCCGTCACCGTCGCCGACGCGCGCTTCGCCAAGCCGCTCGACCGCGCGCTGGTGCGCAAGCTCGCCTGTGAACATCAGGCGCTGCTCACGATCGAAGAAGGCGCAAGCGGCGGCTTTGGCGCCGCCGTGCTCACCGAATTGTCGGACCAGAACCTGCTGGACCGCGCCAGGTTGCGCACCCTGCGCCTGCCCGACGCCTTCCAGGAGCATGATTCGCCGCAGGCGATGATCGCCGCAGCTCAGCTCGACCGCACAGGAATCGTGCGCGCCGTGCTGGAGATGTTCGGCGCCGCGCCCATTAGCGCCGCGGCGCGGAAAGGACGAGCCGCCAGCGCTCGGGAACGCGATGACCGCAAGACTCGTGTGGGAACGTGACGGCCGCGACTGGCCGAATCGCGCATGGAGCCGCTTCGCCTTCGCCGACGGCCTGTTGTGGCACGTTCAGGTGATGGGCTCGGGGCCGGCGCTGCTGCTCTTGCACGGCTCCGGCGCCGCCACCCATAGCTGGCGCGATCTCGCGCCTATTCTGGCGCGCCGTTTTCTCGTCATCGCGCCTGATCTGCCGGGTCAGGGCTTTTCCCATGAGCCGCGCGCGGGCGGCTATGCGCTCGAAGCCATGGCGCGCGGCGTCGCCGCGCTACTGGCGGAAATGAAGACAAAGGTCGACGTCATCGTGGGTCATTCCGCAGGCGCCGCCATCGCCGTGCGCATGGCCATCGAAGGGCTGGCGAAGCCGCGCGTCATCATCGGCCTCAACGCGGCGCTGCTGCCTTTCGCAGCCGCCGCGCCCATTTATTCTGGCCTTGCGAAATTGTTCGCGCTCAACCCCTTCGTGCCCTGGGGCTTCGCCCGCTACGCGCGCGGGCCGGGCGTCGTGGAGCGCTTGCTCGCGGAGACGGGCTCGCGCATCGACGCGCGCGGCGTCGCGCTCTATCGCAGGCTTGCGGGCAACGCAGGCCACGTGGCCGCCACGCTGCGCATGATGGCGCATTGGGATCTGCCCTCGCTGCAACGCGATCTGCCGAAGCTCACCACGCCTCTTGAATTATTCGTCGGTTCGCGCGACCGCACGGTCCCGCCCGAACGCGCGTTCGAATTGCGCCGCCTCGTGCCGCACGCGCGCATCACCCAGCTCGCCGGACTGGGCCATCTCGCCCATGAGGAAAAGCCCGAGGACATCGCCGCGCGCATCATCGAAGCCGCTCGCGATCATGGATTGCCGAATGTGCAGGGGAATGCGCCATGAGAGACCTTGCAGCGCCTCACGCGGTAGTGATCGGATCCGGCTTCGGCGGGCTGGCCGTCGCTGTGCGCCTTGCAGCCAAAGGCTGGCGCGTCACCATTCTGGAGAAACTCGATGCGCCCGGCGGGCGCGCCTATGTCTACAAACAGGATGGGTTCACCTTCGACGCCGGCCCAACCATCATCACCGCGCCCTATATTCTCGAGGAATTATGGGCGCTCGCGGGCCGCACCCTCTCGCAGGACGTGGATCTGCGGCCGATGGATCCCTTCTACGTCATTCGCTTCGATGACGGGGAGACGCTGCGCTGCGCTGCGGACGTGAAGGACATGCGCGAGGAGGTCGCGCGCATCGCTCCGCAGGATCTCGCCGGCTTTGATCGCTTTCTTCTGGACAGCGCCGCGATCTACGAAGTCGCCTTCAAGGAGCTTGCGGATCAGCCTTTCCACGAATTTCGCTCCCTTCTCCTCTCTGCGCCCGATCTTGTGCGCCTGGGCGGATTCCGCTCCGTCTATGCGAAAGTCTGTGATTACTTCACCAATGATAAACTGCGCGTCGCCTTCAGCTTCCATCCGTTGCTGATCGGCGGAAATCCCCTCACCACCACGGCATATTACTGCCTCATCTCCCATCTGGAGCGCACCCATGGGGTGCATTTCGCCATGGGCGGCACGGGCTCGATCGTGAAGGGCATGGTGGGCCTCGTCGAGCGGATGGGCGGCGGCCTGCGTTATGGCGCTGAAGTCGAGCAGATCCTTGTGGAGGAGGGGCGCGTTCAGGGCGTGCGGCTCGCCGGCGGCGAGATCGTGCAGGCCGACATCGTCGTCTCTAACGCTGACGCAGCCTGGACCTACGGCAAGCTCATGTCGCAGACGCCGCGCCGGCGCTGGACCGATGCGAAACTCGCCCGCGCGCGCTATTCGATGAGCCTGTTCGTCTGGTATTTCGGGACCAACCGCAAGTTCGACGACGTCTATCATCACGTCATGGTTCTGGGGCCGCGCTACGAGCCGCTTTTGCGCGACATCTTCACCCACAAGACGCTCGCGGAGGATTTCAGCCTCTATCTGCATCGCCCCACCATGACAGACCCCTCGCTTGCGCCGGAGGGATGCGACGCGTTTTATGCGCTGGCGCCGGTGCCCCATCTCGACAGCGGAGTCGATTGGAATCGCAAGGCCGAGCCCTATCGCCTGGCGATAGAGAAGCGGCTGGAGGAGACGATCATGCCGGGCCTGTCGGGCAGCGTCGTCACTTCGCGCGTGCTCACGCCTCTGGATTTTCGCGACCGGCTTTGCTCGGTGAAGGGCGCCGCCTTTTCCTTCGAGCCGCAATTGTTTCAGAGCGCCTGGTTCCGTCCCCATAACGTCAGCGAGGAGGCCAAGGGCCTGTATCTCGTGGGCGCGGGCACGCATCCGGGCGCCGGCCTGCCGGGCGTTCTCTCATCGGCGAAGATCGTCGGCGATCTCGCGCCCTCCGCCAAACGTTTTCACGAGGAGACGACGGGCGCGCGCATCTGAGCGCGTTGGCTTTTATCGATGATGCGCCAACGCCACAGGATGTATCCGATTCCCGTGGCCGCCGGCGCGGCCCACATGGCGGGACTAAGCGCCAGCTCCGGCATCAGCCGCACGGAGCCGAACGCCATGAAGGCCGTATAGACCGAGATTCCGGCGCCGATCAGCGCCTTCACATGCTCCTTCAGCCAGTCCATGGCGCCGGGAGCGGGCTTATAGAGGAACCAGAGATTGGTGAGCGCCGTCGCCACGCCGATCACGCATAATCCGATCATCAGCGGCTCGCCGATGATCCAGCCTTGCGCTGCGCAATTGAGCGCGGCGACGAGCAGGAGCGGCTGCAGGGCGAGGTTGCGCCATTCGCGCATGCGCTCGCGCCGCGTGCGGTGCTGCACGCACATCCAGCCGTACCAGGCGAGATTGATGGTGAGCAGCCCGAGATGCAGCATCAGCCAGCCGAAAATCCCACGCACGAAAGCGGGTTCGAATTTTCCCACAAGATGCGGATGCGTGCCCATGGGCTCGATCAGCGTCAGCGTGCTCATGCCCATCGCGAACATGCCGGTGAGGATCATCGCCGTCACGAAGAAAGCGCCCGTCTTGCGATGGGTGCGGTCTCCCTTGCGTCCGAGCACGGGAATCCAGAAGGCGAGCGCGCCGCTTGCGCCGGTGACGATATGCGCCGCCACGAGGATTTCGAACAGCCTGTGCTCCATGGAGACGTCCTCGTGTGTTTCGACCGGCTGCGACGCAATGCGAAAAACCGCTGCGCCGCAGACGCATTTGACGCATATTGCGCGCGAAACGCAAGCGCGCTTTCGTCGGAGGCGCTGATGATATGAACGCGCCGCTCTCTTCAAAGCCGTTGTCGACGCAGAGCGCGCCGCCGCTTCTGCGGCCGCCTCGCCCTGCGCCCTTGCCGGCGCTTTTCGGCCTGCTGCGCGCGGCGCTGAGCGGAGAGGGCGACCTGCTCGGTCTCTTGCCCGCCGCCGCCTATCGCATGGAGATCGGGCCGCTTGGCTGGTCGCGCCGCTCCACCATCGTGGTCAACAGGCCCGACCTTGTTCGCGCGGTCCTGACGGATCCGCAGGGAGTCTTCCCTAAGTCGGATCTGATGGTGAACGCGCTCGAGCCTCTGATCGGCGACAGCATTTTCGTCTCCTCCGGCGCCACATGGCGCCGCCAGCGCGACATGATCGATCCCGCGCTCACCATGATGCGCGTCAATCGCGCCTTTCCCGCGATCGTCGCCGGCGTTGAGGCCTCCATGCGCTTCCTCGATGCGCGCGCCGCGCAGGGGGAGGCGTTCAGCCTCGATCAGGCGATGTCGCATCTCACCGCCGACGTCATCGTTCGCACGGCCTTCTCCCGCAGCCTTGAGCACGAAGCCTCGCGCGACGTCTTCGAGGCGTTCACCTTGTTCGAGCGCAGCGTGGCGCAGGTGGAGATCCGCCGGCTCATCATGGACAAGGCCTGGACCAAGATCCGCCAGCGCGACGACGTGCTCGACGCCTGCCGCCGCATCCGCGGCCATCTCGACGACCTGCTCGACGACCATGTCGGGCCGGAGGGCGCGCGTTTCGACGACATCGCCCGGCAGGTCGCGCAGGCCCATGATTTCGAGGGCCGCGCTTTCACGCGCGAGGAATTGATCGACCAGCTCGGCGTGTTGTTTCTCGCCGGTCATGAAACGAGCGCCAGCGCGCTCACATGGGCGTTCTACCTGCTTGCGCGCGCGCCGGACGCGGTCGCCCGCATCCGTGCGGAAGTCGCGGCGATCGCCGGCGACGGGCCGATCGGCTTCGAGCACGTCAAGCGGCTGTCCTTTGTGCGCAACGTCTTCCGCGAGACGCTGCGGCTCTATCCGCCCATCACTTTCCTGCCGCGCGTGGCGCTGGAGGAGACGCGCATCGGCGGGCGGCGCGTTCGCAAGGGCGCGCTCGTGATTGTTGCGCCCTGGGTGCTGCATCGTCATCGCCTCTACTGGCGCGACCCGGATCTGTTCGATCCCGACCGATTCCTGCCCGAGCGCGAAAGCGAGCTCACGCCCGGCGCCTATATTCCATTCGGGCTAGGTCCGCGCGTGTGCGCGGGGGCGGCCTTCGCAACCGTCGAGGCGACGCTCATCATCGCCGAGCTTGCGCGGCGCTATGATTTCTCGCTGGCGCCGGGTGCGCAGGTGCGTCCCGCCGCGCGTCTGACGACGCGGCCTATGCGCGAGATCATGTGCCATGTCGGGAGGCCGTCGCCATGAGCCGCACGGTCCTTCTCACCTTGGGGCGGCTGCCCAAGGGGCTCGACGTCGCGCGCAGTTTCGCGCAGGCGGGCTGGCGGGTGGTGGTGGCAGATCCCTTCGCCCGCCATGTGGTGGGCGCCTCGCGCTGCGTCGCGCGCTCCATTCAGGTCGCTTCGCCCGCTGATGATCCGCAGCGCTTCCGCGAAGACCTGCTCGACGCGATCGAGGCATGGGACGTGTCCTTCGTTGCGCCTGTGTCGGAGGAGATTCTCCACGCGGCTCCGCTGCGCGATATGTCGCCGGCCGGAGTGCGCGTGTTCGCGATGCCGCAGGACGATCTTCTGGCCGCCCACGACAAGGCGCAATTCGCCTCTTTCGCCCGCGCCAATGGATTGACCGCGCCCCAGGCGGCCCTCGCGGAATCGCCTGCCGCACAAGACATCGCCGCTTCGGGCCCCTTCGTCGTGAAACCGCGTCACGCCTGCGCTGGCATGGGCGTGCGCCGCTATCCGGCCGGCGCCATCTGGCGGCGGGAGCCCGGCGCGCTCGTGCAGCGGCTTATCGTCGGCGAGGAGCGCAGCGCCTGCGCGCTAGTCCATGAGGGGCATGTGCAGGGCTGCGTCGTCTATCGCGGCGCGCTTATGTCCGGCACGGTCGCCGTGCGCTTCGAGCGTGTGGAGGATCCGTCCATCGCCCGCTGGGTCGCTTCGTTTGCGGCGGCGACGCGCTGGAGCGGTTTTCTGTCCTTTGATTTCATCGTGGACGAGAGCGGCGTGCCGCACGCCATAGAATGCAATCCACGCCTGACGAGCGGCGTGCATTTCTTCGAGACGGCGGACATCGCGCCTGCGATGGTCGATCCGTCCGCGCCGCTGCGGCTGCGCAAAGAACGCGTGTTGCAGCAGTTCTGGCCCTGCCTGTCGGAGACGCAGGCGCGCCTGCCCAATCTGCGCGCTTTCGCGGGTGCGCTGGGCGCGCTGTTTGCGACGCGCGACGTCACCTGGTCCTGGCGCGATCCATGGCCGCTTGTGGGCCAGCCCTGGTCCGCCTGGCCCATCATTGCGCGCGCGCGCGCCGGCGGGCGGTCGTTCGGGGAGGCCGCCTCGATGGATCTTGTCTGGCGCGAGGAGGCGCCAGCCGCCTCGCAGCCGCTGATGCGCGCGCCTCGCGTGGAAGGAAGGGAGCGCCATGCCGACGCGTCTTGACGCGCCAGTCGCCGCAGAAGGCTTGCAGCGCACGCGTGATCTCGCAGCCTGCCGCGAGCTCCTGCGCGAGGGCTCCAAATCCTTCTACGCCGCCTCTCTCCTTCTGCCGCGCCGAATGCGGCCCGACGTTTATGCGCTCTACGCCTTTTGCCGCGTCGCCGACGACGAGGTGGACGACGGGGCGGACGCTTTCGCCGCCGCGCGATCGCTGCGCGAACGGCTTGAGCGCGCTTATGCGGGCGCGCCGCGCGAGACGCCGGTGGACCGCGCCTTCGCCGCCATGGTCGCGCGTCGCGACGTGCCCATCGCATTGCCGCTTGCGCTGATCGAAGGGTTCGAATGGGACGCCGCGCGCCGGCGGTGCGAGACGCTTTCCGACACCTGCGCCTATGGCGTGCGCGTGGCGGGCTCTGTCGGCGTCATGATGACGCTGCTCATGGGCGTGCGCAGCGCGCAGGCGCTCGCCCGCGCGAGCGACCTCGGCGTCGCCATGCAGCTCACCAATATCGCCCGCGACGTGGGCGAGGACGCGCGCGCCGGCCGGCTCTATCTGCCCCGCGCCTGGTTTGCTGAGGAAGGGCTCGATCCCGACGCCTGGATGGACGATCCGCGCCCATGTCCGCAGGTGGCGCGCATGACGCAGCGCCTGTTGCGCGCGGCGCAGCGGCTTTACTGGCGTGCGGAGGGCGGCGTCGCGCGTCTGCCGGCGGATGCGCGGCCCGCCATCTGGGCGGCGCGGCGCATCTACGCCGACATCGGCCGACGCATCGCGCGCAATGGCTATGACAGCGTGAGCGTGCGCGCCGTCGTCTCGAGTCCGCGCAAACTCGCCTTGCTCGCCTCCGCTTACGGCTCCGCCGCGCTTGCGCGTCCGGGCTTTTCGGAGCCGCCGCTGCCTGAGGCCGCTTATCTCGTGGAGGCGGCCGCGCCTTTCGATCCGCCGCGTCCGCGCGCGCCGGGCTCGAAACTCTCGCGCGTGATCGATCTTTTCCACCGCCTTGAGGAATCCGAACGCAACCGCGACGGGCGCCGCACGGACGCTGAGCCCGCCTGAGGCGCGGGATTCACCGGCGCACGCGTGGCATGCGGAAGGGCAGCATCATCTGCACCACAGGCGCGCAGAAGCGATCAAGGTCGAGGCTTTCGTGCACGCCTGTCAGGCGTTCGCCCGCGACCGTGCTCTCAATGATGGATCGCGCGTAGAATGGCGTGTCTTCCAGCGTCTTGCGCACGGCGGGGGCGGCGCCGGAATCGTTGCGCGCGGCGCGCGGCATGCGCCAGATGCGCGTGGCGGGCAGGTTCTGGCGTGGCGGCGGCTCGAAGGCGCTGATCTCGCCCGACTGCGCAAAGCGCAGGGCGAGCGCGGATTGCGCGCCGCTGCGCAAAAGCGAATCGTAATGAATAGTCGTTCCCGCCGCCCCGTGGGCGCGTCCCCAGTCCCAGCGTGTGAAACCCGCCTCCAGCGGCTCAAGGCCTACGTTATGGTCGAAATAGGCCGCTCCGCTCCATTTCAGTGAAGGATGGGTCATCTCCACCTCCGCCCGCGCGAAGGGCGCGAAGGGCGTCCAGCGATGCCGCTGCGCGCCGTCGAGTTCGAAACTGCGCGCAAACAGCGTGTCCACGCGCAGGCGAATGCGTCCGCGCAAGGCCAGCGGCAGGGGCGCCGCGCGCTCCGCCACGTCGATCGTCAGCGTGTCGCCGTCCCAGCTTATGGCGCTTGGGCCGACAGCGAGGCGGTCGCGGCTGCGCCATGCGGCGTCGGCGCCGCGCTCGGTCATGGCCCAGCGCCCGCGCGGCCCGTAGAGCGCGACGTTGATCGCGCAATGGTCCAGCGGATCGGCGGGCTGCTTGCGGCGCGCCCATTTGTAATAGGGCGAGAACACGCTGCCGATGAAGCCGATGATGGTGAGCGCGTGGCGCCCGTCGTCGCTGATCGCGTCGACGTACCACCAGGCGTAGCCGTCGTCGGGCACGCTTATCGAGAAGTCAGGTCCGCCGTCACGCATTTCGCC
>Ga0315908_10004183_pt1 | contig 10406 bp, 10 predicted proteins | sample LakEriMetagenome_12_FD_203520 | JGI IMG/M metagenome (GOLD analysis project Ga0315908, IMG submission 203520) | Freshwater fungal communities from buoy surface, Lake Erie, Ohio, United States - Buoy 4 MA124 | ecosystem: Environmental > Aquatic > Freshwater > Lake > Lake biofilm | place: USA...
CTTCAGGAATTTTCAGGTCAACGCCATCGACTTCATGAAAGCCGTCGAATTGCTTTACGAGCCCCTTTGCCTCTATTGCATTCATTCTCTGATGTGCCACGGAGTGAGTGTAAGTGCTGAATAAGGTTGGCGTGTGAATAGAGACAAGACAAATCTGGTTAACATTTTGGAAGGACGCGCCAAGAGCGAGGGGTTTGTTGCCTTTGGCATAGCACCCGGCCACCTTGCACCGCGCGCTGGGGAACGCCTGCGCCAATGGTTGCAGGAGGGTTGCCATGGCGAGATGCTTTGGATGGAGAGCCGCGCCGATGAACGCGCCAATCCGGAGATCTTATGGCCCGACGTGAAATCTGTCATCATGCTGGGCATGAGCTACGCGCCGCCGCAGGACCCGATGGTACTGGCGGACCAAGGTGATCGCGCGCGGATTTCGGTTTATGCGCAAGGGCGCGATTATCATGATGTCGTCAAAGGCGCGCTAAAGCGGCTCGCGGGATGGCTGGCGCATGAAGCGGACGCTGGCGTGAAAGTCTTCGTTGATACCGCGCCTGTTATGGAAAAGGCATTGGCGCAAACGGCCGGACTTGGCTGGCAGGGAAAGCACAGCAATGTTGTCAGCAGGGAACATGGCAGCTGGCTATTCTTGGGCGCGATTTACACGACTGCTGAACTTGAACCCGCGATAGCAGCAGAGGACAGTTGCGGTTCATGCAGTGCGTGTCTGGACATTTGTCCCACCAACGCATTCCCAGCACCCTATCGTTTAGATGCGCGCCGCTGCATTTCCTATCTCACCATCGAGCATAAGGGGCCGATTGATCCTGAATTACGTCCCTTAATGGGCGATCACATTTATGGCTGTGATGATTGCCTTGCGGTCTGCCCGTGGAACAAGTTTGCCGAAGCGGCGGCTGCGCACAAGGCGTTCTTGCCGCGCGCTGAACTGGTGGCTCCCCAAATTGCCGATTTGCTTACTTTGGATGATGCCGCTTTTCGAAAGCTGTTTTCAGGATCGCCGATTAAGCGGATTGGCCGAGATAGGTTTGTGCGTAATGTCCTGATCGCCGCGGGCAATGGCGGCAATGCAGGGGTCATCGCGCAGGTCGAAACATTGCTGCATGACCCGGCCCCGGTTGTGCGCGGGGCAGCGATATGGGCATTGTCGAGGTTGTCGCCTGAGAAGCTTGACCGCAGGCGGCGGGAGTTATTGGCGGATGAGCAGGATCCGTCGGTGCGCGCTGAATGGGACATTGCAGCTGGCGATAGCGAGATGACTGCCCGCTAGCGGCGCTGCAATGCCTCAACGCACGAAGCCCGGTCTACTGCTGCACCGTCGCTTCTTCGCGTATCGACATAAGTGACGACTTCGCGTCCACCCTTGCTTTCGGGATAAAGAAAAGCGTCGAGGATGCATGGCTTGCCGACAAATTGTAACTTGCGGCCATAGACTTCGACAACATCAAGCCGCGGTTCGCCGAATTGGCGCTTCAATGCGCTTACATCTTTGCCGATCACACTCTCAAGACCGCGCGCGACGACACTAGGCCGCGCAGGAAAAGACACAGCGGTGCGCTCCACAGGTGCGGGGGGACGTGCCGCCGGGCGTGCCATTGGACGCGCCTCCTGCGCCGAAACGCTGCCAGCCAGCAGCAACGTCCCTAAAGTGAGAGGGATGGCTATTTTAATCATGATCTATTTCCAGAATGAACCAAATGAACGGCCATTGCTGTGGCCAAAACTGGCACGAGAAGATTGACGAACGGCACCAGCATTCCAGCGGTGCCAAGAAGACCAAGCATCAGCCGTGGCAGCTTGTTGATTGCGCCCTTCGACTTTCCGTGGCGTGCGATGAGCATATCTTCAAGGTCGCGACCCAGAAGCAACGCGTTGATCAGCAGAAAGGCAATGGCCGTGCCGACGCCTGTAAACAGCAGCAGTAAGTATAGGGGTAGAGCGAGCAAATTATAGCCAGCCACCCGCACAATGGACTTCATGCCCATTTCTATGCCCGCGCCAAAGCTTGGCCGTTTCCCGAAGGCGTCGTGCTGCGGATAAAATTGATCCTCCACGGCATCGATAATATCGTCGGCAAAAATCCACGTGATCGCGACCGAGACAACGCGGAACAACAGAGCGCCCGACAAGACGATAATAGCTACCGATAGGAATCCAGACCAAAATCCGCCATCATCGACATTGAACCAAGCGAACAGCCATTGTAGGGCAAACCACAGACCAACGCCCAGAGCGAGGAAGCTTATGATGGTCAGAAGGACCACTTTGACCATGACAGCGGCGATGCGCCGGTCAGATAGACTTTGGAACGAAAGCATCAGCGCTTGGATCATCGCGCCGTTCTAAAGCGCTTGCCGGAAATGTCCAACCCCACTAGGGCGCGCCTGGCTTAAATAGGAACCCTGATGACTGATACACGCTTCGACGTTCTCGCAATTGGCAACGCGATTGTGGATATCATTGCCGACACCGACGATGCGTTCATTGCAAGCGAAGGTCTGACAAAGGGCAGTATGCAGCTTATCGACGAAGCGCGCGCGCAGGCGTTGTATGCGCATATGGGGCCAGCCCGCGAAATCAGCGGTGGTTCGGCGGCCAACACCTTGGCGGGACTTGCACGGCTAGGGCACAAGACAGCTTTTATCGGGCAAGTTGCGACGGACCAGCTTGGCGAAGTGTTCGCGCATGACATTCGCGCAGGCGGCATTCATTTCGATATTCCTGCCCGCGACGGTGCGCCATCAACCGCGCGCTGCTACATATTGGTGACGCCCGATGCGCAGCGCACGATGAACACCTTTTTAGGGGCGTCGCAATATCTGCCTGCAACCGTGATCGACGAATCCTTGATCGAAAGTACCGCGATTCTGTATCTTGAAGGCTATTTGTGGGACCCTGAGGAACCACGTGCCGCGATGCGCACCGCGATTGACGTCGCGCGTGCGGCTGGCCGTAAGGTTGCCCTGACCTTGTCAGACGCTTTTGTGATTTCGCGCCACGGTCCAGATTTCTTGGCCGAGATGGAAGCTGGACGCATTGACATATTGTTTTCCAACGAAGTTGAAATCTGCGCACTGAATAACAGCGATGATTTCGAAGCTTCGGTCGCTGCCATCGCTGCCAAAGTCCCGTTGCTCGTGTGTACACGCGGCGAACATGGCGCCATTGCGGTCGAAAATGGTGTGCGCACTGAAGTGGGCGCTGAGCCTGTGGCGCAGGTGGTTGATACCACGGGTGCTGGGGATCTGTTCGCAGCTGGTGTGTTTGCGGGTCTTACGCAGGGCCGCCCTATGGCAGATTGTCTTACGATGGGCGCCGTATGCGCGGCTGAAATCATTTCGCATTATGGCGCGCGGCCAGAAGCGGACATCGGTGATCTCGTAGCCAAACGGCTGGGTTAATTCCTTTTTTTGCGGAAAAGGACACGGTCCTCGGCTCCGAAGCCCCATCGCCAGATGATCCAACCATAAAGGCCAAGGATCGCAGGGACGCCAACCGTCAATTCTACCCATTCGAACCGAGCGGGCAGGCTGACAAATGCCATGCCAAGCAATGCCCCAGCCGCGACCGCGGCCAACAATGCCCAGCGTAAAACACGGATTCTATGCCCCAACAATTGCGACAAAAACCGCGACTTTACCAATGACCCAATACCAAGCGAGATCATGAGGCCACACGCAACGGCGGCGGCCTGATATAGGCCAACATATTCCGGCTTTACCGGTAAATCCTTGGCCAATTGGATGAGGCCGACGCTCACGAGCGCCTGCACGACCAGCATGCCGATCGAGATCAACAGGTTTCGGTGGCGCGCCATATAGACCAATGCGGACTCGCTCACGACCGCCGTGGCTGCCGCCACCTCAGCAGCGAGCAAAAAGGCAAGCGCCCCAGTGCCGCCAACAAATTCTGGTCCGATCAGACCCATGACCGCCTCACCAGGGATGCCGAGAGCTAAGGCGATTCCCGCCTGCGCGGCGATGATCCAGAAGCCGACTTGGCCGACCTGTTTGGCAATTTCGGTATAATTGCGCGTTTGCAAGTTCCGTGTGATGACAGGGCCCAAGATCGGATCGAAGCTGCTTTTCAGTTTCTGCGGCAAGCTTGCGACCTGTTGCGCAACATAATATATCCCGACCACGGCTGGCGAAGCGAACAGCCCCAATATGGCAAGATCAAGCCGCCGGCTCCCCCATTCGGCTGCATCTGCTGCTGCTAGCGGCAAATTCCGCTGCGCGATGCCCAGCGAGCGAGTCAGGCTTGGCCGCCAGCCGCGTGGCGCGCCATAGCTGCGCCATAATGGCCAAAGCGCGAAGAACAACGCAGCCACGAGCGACGCAACATACGCTAAGATCAATCCGTCACGCGCCGAGTAAAAATAAAACACGCCCGCAGCGATGCTGATTGTCCATGGCTCAACAACCGCGCGTGCGCGCAAGGATGACACAATGTCGAACTTATAGGCAAGCGCCGATAATGCGATGTCGGTGGCCACAATCGCAAAAATTGCCAAGGGCAAGAAACGGTCAAGTCCGGTTATCCCGCTGTTCGGAAACATCAGCTGCGGCAGCGCAATGAAAAAGGCAGCGCCCAATGCCGACGCTGCCATCGCCGCAAGCAAGGCATCTGCGATGATGTGTGTCTGTGGCCGGTCGCCCTTTGACAAAAGCTCTGCCAAGCCGCGGCGTAAGCCAAGGGATGCGAGTTGCGCGGCAAATTCAACGATAAGCAAAGCATAAGCAAAGCGGCCTAGCGCTTCGGGGCCATAAAGCCGTCCCGCTATGAACAGGAAAGGCATCCGCGCTGCCAAGCGCAGTACAAACCCAAAGACATTCGTCCGCCCGCCCTTGGCAAGCGCTTGAATATCGTCTTCGTCGGTTCTGGCTGCGGTCAAGTGGTGCCTCTGTTGGGTAGTTAGCGGATTTGACCCGCCGTTACCAGCTTTCGGACTTGAGTGGACGGGCAAGTAATTCGGCAATAACCGAATCGACCGTGGCCGCGTTCGTCAACAACGCGCAAACGGCTGACACGATTGGCATTTCAACGCCTAAATCCGTTGCCGACTTCAAAAGCACTGGCGCTGTAAACGCGCCTTCGGCGACAGTTTTTCTATCGGCTAGCAAGCTTTCCGATGCTTTCCCTTGCCCAAGTCCACGGCCCAAGGAAAAGTTGCGCGAATTTTCCGAACTGCACGTCAGCACGAGGTCGCCAAGGCCGGATAGGCCAGCGAGCGTCTCCGCTTTTGCCCCGCGTGCCAGGCCATAACGCTGCATTTCGGCAAAGCCGCGTGCGATTAAAGCAGCCCGGGCATTCAGGCCAAGGCCTGCGCCGTCGACGACACCGCACGCAATTGCGAGCACATTTTTAACCGCGCCGCCAATTTCCGCACCCACCACGTCGTCGGACCAATAGGTGCGGAATGACGGTGTCGCAATTGCACGCATAAGGACCGCACCCAGCGCTTGATTTGCCGAAGCGAGGGTAACTGCGGTGGGCTTGCCAGCCGCGACCTCATGCGCAAATGTTGGCCCGGACAGCACCGCCAGCGGGTTGCGTGGCCGGACTTGCGCTGCGATGTCCGACATCAGCATTTGGGTGTCGGCCTCAATCCCCTTTGCACATAGGATAAGCGGCGCTTGTGTGTCGGGAAGGGCCGCCAGCGTTGTGCGCACATGCTGCGCGGGGGTTACGACTAACAGTGCGCCGCATTTTTCCATGCGCGTGAGATCGGCCGTTGCCTCGATTCGTGTTGATAATGCTGTACCTGGCAGGAAGATGGCGTTTTCATGCCGCGCGTTCACACTACGCACTACGTCTTCTTCGCGCGCCCAAAGCAGCACATGGTCATGGACTTGCGCCATGGCAGCGGCAAGCGCAGTGCCCCATGCGCCGCCGCCAATGATGCCGACCGGATAAATGTCTAAGCTCATGCTTTCACGCCTGCACCGCGTGCCGGCGTGGCATTGGGGTCAAGCGGCCATCGCGGCCGTGCAACAAAGTCCAAACCATCGGTCAGCCCCATCGCAAAACGCTCTGCGCCGGCCCATGCGATCATTACGCCATTATCTGTGCACAACCATAAGGGGGGTGCGACAAAGCGCATACCGCGCTGCGCAGCGAGCTTCTGCAGCATTTCGCGGATCGGCACATTGGCCGCAACGCCGCCTGCGACGACCAACGCTGCGGGCGCGTCAATGCGATCAAGCGTATATGTGATCCGGTCATACAAACAATCGATCACCGCCAATTGGAACGACGCGGCGATGTCCTCAATTTTAAACTGGTCGGTTGCATGTGCACGAAGAACTGCGCTTTTGAGGCCAGCAAAGGAGAAATGCGGTTCATCCGCACCTTTCAACGGACGGGGCAAGGGCACGTTGCCGGGGTTGCCCATGGCCGCAGCGCGCTCGACCGCTGGTCCACCGGGAAAGCCGAGGCCCAATATCTTTGCTGTCTTGTCAAATGCCTCACCGACGGCATCATCAATAGTGGTCGCCAGCCGGTTGTAATCGCCGACGCCGTTGACCCGAAGCAACTGGCAATGGCCGCCCGACACGAGCAACAGAAGATAGGGAAATTGCAGATCGGCATCAATCAGCCGAGGTGACAAGGCGTGGCCCTCAAGATGGTTGACTGCGATCAACGGTTTACCGGACGCCATGGCGAGTGCCTTTGCCGTGACCAAGCCGACCATCACGCCGCCGATCAGGCCAGGGCCAGCGGTCGCGGCAATTGCATCGACGTCTTTAAGGGTCAGGCCAGCGTCTGCTAAAGCGGTCGCGACCAACGGCGTCATGAGCTCGGCATGCGCGCGGGCGGCAATTTCGGGGACTACGCCACCAAAGGCCCGATGATGGTCCTCTTGTCCAGCCAAGGCATGGCTTAGAATCGTCCTGTCGGAACGCACGATTGCTGCTGCGGTTTCGTCGCAGCTGGATTCAAGACCAAGGATGATTGCCATTCCGCTTTCCCATAGGTGGACGTGGCGTTATGAACAAGCCGCATGACAGTTTCTATATTCACAGCCCAACGTCCTTTACGTATCGGAACGCGCCGTTCTCCGTTGGCTTTGGCGCAGGCCGAGATGACGATGGCCGCGCTCAAAGCGGTCCATAATCTGCCCGATGACGCGGTGACGCTCTTTCCAATGTTGGCGACAGGGGATAAAATTCAGGATCGACCACTTGCCGATATTGGCGGGAAAGCCCTTTGGACCAAGGAGTTGGAGCGCGCGCTGATCGACGATCAGATCGATATTGCCGTCCATTCGATGAAGGATGTGGAAACATGGCGTACCGATATTTTCGTGATTTCGGCCATGCTCCCCCGCGCTGATGTTCATGACCGGTTGATTGGGGCGTTGGCGCTTGATGATCTTAAGCAAGGGGCGCGGGTCGGGACGTCTAGTCCCCGGCGTGCAGCCCAATTACAACGCGCGCGGCCTGATGTGCAGATCGTGCCATTGCGCGGAAATGTTGCGACGCGGCTTGCGCATATTGATGCAGGTGACGCAGATGCCACATTGCTCGCGGCTGCGGGGCTTGACCGTTTGGGCATGGCCGGCGTTGGCGCAAAATTGTCGCTCGACGCGTTTTTGCCAGCAGCGTCGCAGGGCGCAGTCGGCATTGATTGCTTGGCCAGCCGCGAAGACCTGATGCCCGTTATTGCCGCAATCAATGATACCGATACGTTTGTGGCCGTGAACGCCGAGCGCGATTTTCTCGCTGCCGTGGGTGGCAATTGCCATTCGCCAGTTGCCGCATTGGCGCGGATTGAAGGAATGCAGATCAGATTGCGCGCCGAAATTTTCACTGCCGACGGCAGCGAAATGCAGTTTGGCGAATGCCTATATGCGATTGGTAGCGATGGCGCGGCACAGCTTGCACAAGAATTGCTGGGTAAAGCGAGCGCAGATCTGCGGGGGATGTTCGCATCATGAAGTTGTTAATCATCCGGCCGCAACCTGGAGCGGATGCCACTGCACATCGCCTGCGTGCGGCTGGACATGCGGCGTGTCTCATGCCGCTGTTCGGCATTGAACATCTGCCGGTGCAGCGTGTGTTAGCGGAAGGCTATGATGCGATATTGCTGACCAGCGGCAACGCCGTGCGGGCAGCAGGGGAATACCTGACAGGCGATCACAATCTGCCGGTTTATGCGGTGGGCAGTGCTACTGCCAGTGCGTTGCACAAGCTGTCGGTGCCGGTTGCCAAAACGGGTTCGGAGGGCGTGCAAGCGCTGGTAGGGGCGGCTGGCGCGGATGGCCACAAGCGTCTGTTATGGCTCGCGGGCGAGGACTACACTGCTATCCCACAGTTAAACGGGGTCAGTATTGATATCGAAATCGTCTACCGAAGCGCAGCAGTCAGCACGCCAGATGACTTCGCGAGCAAGGTAGCCCAAAGCGACCTAGTCATCCTGCATTCGTCCCGCGCTGCAACGCATTTTGCGGGCCTTTGCGATGCGTTGGAACTGCACCGCGGCGCCATTACGCTCGCGACATTCTCAACTGGGATTGCGCTGTCGGCTGGTGTGGGTTGGGCGTCAATGATCGTTGCAGACACGCCGAATGACGCAGCATTGCTTGATGCAATTAAGAGGCATTTTGAAATGGCGCATTGCGCATCTTAACGGAACGCGGCTATCGAAGGACCAACATGAGCGATTTTCCAATGGTACAATCCGCACAGACTGCTTCGCGCAGAAAGATGAAATTCAAGTACATCATGCTCCTTCTTCTGTTCGCCTTTGCGAGTGGCGCCATTGCGACATGGTGGCTTGCCGATTCTTTTGGCATATTGACGGCGCCCGGCGCGACCGATGCAGTGGAGGCAGACGGCAACAATAGCCCACCATCGGCAGCGAATGTGGCGCCTGTGTCCCCTTCGGCTGCAGGCATGACTGCACAGGTTGAGGGTCAGGTCGTGCCGGTTTATGTGACGGATTCCGTCATCTCGAGTGACGCGCTGCGGGGTGAAGGGCTGTTGCTGACCTATGCCGTGCGCCGAACGCTCGATAATGGCGCGCCTTTGGGATATTTGGCTGAACAACTTCGGCTGCGTTTTGGCGCAACTCAGCCACAAGCCGTTCGAGCTGTTATTTCAGCAGCGAAGGCCCCCGTCACGATCGCAAATTTACAAACTGAGTTAGGCGGTCTTGCGCCCGAGTTGATAAGCGGTAAGCGCGAGGATGGTGTCTGGGCGATGATGACGCACGAGCTATCCCAGCTTTTTGTTCTGCGTCGCGATGGCGTTGCTGCGCTGGCGCCGGAGCAGCGGTTGGTTCGGGCACAGGCACTTGTCGAAGGTGGCAAAATGGCCGCCGCCATGCAGGAAGTTGCGGCCATGCCTGGCGCACCTGCCGCGCAGTCCTGGATGGTCCGGGCAAAACGCTACACCGATGCGCGCAAGGCGCTCGACCGGCTGGAGCAAATGGCATTGATCCGTCCGGTGGTCGTGCCCATGGCCGTACCAACGGCAACCGAGGCACCTGCGCCCAAGGCGTCGCAAGGCCCGCTCTGAACGTTTCTAAAGCTTGGTCCCAGTCAGCAGCGGGTGGCCCGCGATCGCCCTTGAACTTTATCTTATCTTGCGCCTGACCGGGACCGGAATGTTGCAAATGTCCGCGCCGCCCGCCGGCACATTGAAAAACGGATCGCGCCGATTGGCGCGCGCGTCGGCATAAGCCGCAAAGCTGTCGCTGTCGGTGGAGAGATATTCAAAGGCGGGCACGTCCTTTGTCTCATTGCCTAGCCGCACCGAAAGAATCGGCACGCGCTCTTCCTCTTTTTCGTAAAAGCCCAGCGCACCAGTGCCGCGCGGCAGGCTGGACATATGCTCAATGCCTTCGATGACGCGGCCCACAAGCGCGATGTTCCGGTCTAGATGTCGCGGCGCATGACCAATGACGGTATAAAGCTCATCTCCGCTGCCGGTGTCTGGTGAGAGGTTTCGGCCAACGCCGACCATGCCGTAGCAATGGATTGGCCAAAGCCCTTCACTGCTTGCCGCTAACGGCCAACCAACGTAGAACCCGTGGGCAGCAGCATAGGCGTCGCGCCCTCCGTCGGCCCCTGCAAAACTCCAGACCTTACCGGGCCAGTTAGGCGTGATGTAATTCTTCGGCCCCACAGTTGCCAGACCCTCGGGCAAAGCCTTCTTCTCGGTCGCATCGCCCCATTGTGCGACATAATTGTCCTGTACGCGGTTGATGCTTGCGCCGTCCCAAAATCTAGCCGCTGCCAGCTTGCGGATATTGCTGACCCAACCCTGGCTGAACGGTGCAGGGATTAGTTGAATGACGACGCGGCGCGGCTTGCCTTTCGAATCGGGCGCAAGATCCATGACCATCAGGTCGGATGGCGCAATGGCCACCCACTCTCCAGCCTTGGC
>Ga0315908_10004187_pt1 | contig 10402 bp, 5 predicted proteins | sample LakEriMetagenome_12_FD_203520 | JGI IMG/M metagenome (GOLD analysis project Ga0315908, IMG submission 203520) | Freshwater fungal communities from buoy surface, Lake Erie, Ohio, United States - Buoy 4 MA124 | ecosystem: Environmental > Aquatic > Freshwater > Lake > Lake biofilm | place: USA...
TGGATGGCGTATCGATCACATTGAAAAAAGTTGATCTCGCCATTGATGACATCAGCATCGCATCGCGGCACCTTTCGCAAACGCTGGAGAAGGTCAATCAGTCGATTTTGAAGGAGCAGAACCTGTCCCGCGTTGACGAAACGATCGCCAGCTTCGCCAAAACGAGCGAACAGTTTGAAAAGGCCAGCGCGGAAATCCAGCCTGCGATTGTGGATGCCAGGCGCACAATCGCAACGATTGAGAAGGCTGCCGCGGGTGCGGAGCAAACCTTTACCAAGGTAAACCAGCGAATCGATGAATTAAAACCGGCGCTGCAGGGTATACCTCGGGCCACGCAAGCGATCACTCGGGTGGCTGAAAAGGCAAGCGCCACGCTCGACAAGGTTGATCAGGGCGACGGCTTGTTGGGCGCACTTGCTAGCGACAAAGAAGTCTCCGCTGATGCCAAAGCCTTTATTCGCAACCTCCGCGAACGCGGGGTTTTGCGCTATCAGGACGGCGCGGAATTGCATCCCGCGGACGATCCTCGCAATCGATTTCGTGGTGTCAGGCGTTGAAGCCCCCTGGCTATCTCAGGCACAGGGAATGATCAGGGTAGCGCACGTGGCCTTACGCACTAAGCCTTCGGCAACACTTCCTATCAAAAGTGCGGTAACGATGCCGTGGCCATGGGTGCCGATCACAATCAAGTCTGCTTCTGTTTTCTTTGCATAGTCGACGATGGCCTGCAACGGTGAACCGATGATCAACTCGGCTCTGATGTTATTTTCGTTCAAGCTCTCCTTCGCCGTCGCAATGGCATCATTGATTTTTGCCTCGGTCCGTTTTTGGCTTTCCTCTTGAAAGATCTGAATGGCCGGGAATTCCTCTGGTGTCATGCCATAGGCTGTGTAGGTTGGTTCCGGTTCCAATACGTGAATGATGTGCAGAATTGCATTTTGTATCTTTGCCATTTGAATGGCCGCTGCGAGAACAGCTGCTGAAGCATTGGAGAAATCTAACGCGGCAATAATAATTTTCATACGTACTAATTGTGGGTCAAACTCGCTGGTAGCACAATAGATTAATAATCCACGCGCATGAATTGCAATGATCTGCGATTCCCGATGAATTCAGCACTCTTGGATTTTAGGAATTAGTAGTTGATCTGCGGTAGGGGCAATCTAAGGTTTGCAGGTAAAATATTTTCCGCTCATGACCACTTACACTTCACTCATACTCTTGCTTGTTGCTACATTTTCACCCTGTGTCGCAATGGCCCAAGCAAAAACGGATAATTCTCCCTACAAAAACTGGCAACACAACGGGCTGATGGCTGTTATCACCACCCAGGAAGGCGCGGCATTGCGCGAATCGGCTGCAGAAGCCAATGTTCCTGTGCTGGTGCGACTTCACAAAGATTTCTTTGATTTCAAACAGGCAAGTCCCAAGGGCGATGATATCCGTTTTTCCAATCAGGCCGGTGAGGCATTAGCCTATCAAGTCGAACACTGGGATGTGGAAAAAGGTGAAGCCTCGATCTGGGTGCGTATCCCAAACATTGTTGGCAATGCCCGGCAGCCGCTGCGCCTCCACTGGGGAATGGCGGGTGCGACCAGTGAATCGAACGGCAAGGCAGTCTTCAATGAAACAAACGGATTCATGAGCGTCTGGCACATGAGTGATCCGGTGAAGGACGAATGCGGCACACTCGAATCAAAGGACACCGGAACAGTTGCCGCACTTGGTATGATTGGCCCGGCCCGACATTTCCCCGGCAAGATGGGTGTTTTCTGCGGTGACAAGATCACCAACTATCCGCAATCCGACAGCCCGCACAGCTCGGAGGCATGGTTTCGCTGCGAGCAGTCCAACTCCACTATCATCGGTTGGGGTAATGAAGGAGGCAATCAAGGCAGCAAGGTGCGAATGCAGTTTCGCAGCCCGCCACACATCCATGTGGACAGCGATTTTTCCGATGTCTCCGGCGAAAGCCGACTGTCGATGGCGGAATGGATCCATGTGGTTCACACCTACAGTAGTGGCGATGGGAAAATTTATATCAACGGCAAGTTGGATGGTGAGGCGAAGCCCAAGTTGAACATTAAGAGCCCAGCTCACGTCTGGTTAGGTGGTTGGTATAACAACTACGACTTCATTGGTGATCTGGACGAGGCGCGCATTTCCAAAGTCGCGCGGTCAGCGGACTGGGTCAGGTTGCAATATGAAAATCAGAAACCGCTGCAAACGTTGGTTGGACCGCTGATTCAGGCGGGTGCGGAGTTTGCGGTGTCACAGGAAAAAGTTTCCCTGGCCGAGGGCAAAAGCGTCACGATCACCGCCAAGGCGGGCGGGGCGCAGAAGATTTACTGGATTCTCAAAGACGGCGCGCAGGAATCGATTGTCGCAGTGGATCGTTTCAGCTACACCCTCGATGCCGGACGGGTCGAGGGCGACAAGCCATTGACCCTGCAGCTCAAGGCTGTCTATTCAAAAGAAGTCAAAACCAAGGATATCGCCATCACCATCAAAGAAGACATCGCCGAACCGGTATTCACACTCAAGGCGCCCGCCGCATGGGATGGTCGTACGGCAATTGAAATCGTGCCGCAGGTGAGCAACCTCGCAGCCATGAAAGCCAAGGGGGCGGGGGACTTGAAGGTCGATTGGAACTGCGGCAACATCGCGGTGATCAAGAAAGCGGCCGACGGAAAATTGCTGCTCAAACGCGCGCAGAACAGCGGCAAACTGGAAGTCACCGCAACGATCCGCAACGGCGGCAAGCCGGTCACCCAGAGCATCAGCATCGCGGTGAGCGAACCGAAGACCGATCCGTGGCTCGCACGCATTCCCACCGCCGACGAGAAACCGCAGGAGGGCCAGTTTTACGCCCGCGATGACAAGAACGAGGGCACGCTTTATTACAACGGTCATCTCGGCGGCACCATTGCGCAGGAGGTCTTTTTGAAAGTCACTGCCGATGACAAACCCTACAAGACCGTGAGCGGCAAGCCCGGTGGGGCCGGGGACGGTTCCTATGCATTTGCGGTAAAGCTCAAGCCGGGGCTCATTAAATACAAAGTGGAGTTTGGCATCCGCACGGGCGGCAAAGAAACCGTGCTGCAAACGGTGAACGACATCGTGTGTGGCGATGCGTACATCATCGATGGCCAATCGAACGCGCTGGCGACCGACACCGGTGAGAAATCGCCGCCGGAAACCAGCGAGTGGATCCGCAGCTACGGGCGACCCTCCGGCAACGGCAAGGAAGCCACCGAAAACTTGTGGTGCCTTCCGGTTTGGAAAGCGTCGAGTGGTGAAAAAGCCGAACTCGGTTGGTGGGGCATGGAGTTGGCGAAACGCCTGCTCGCCAGCCAGAAAGTGCCGATTTTCATGATCAATGCGGCTGTCGGTGGTACCCGCATCGACCAGCACCAGCGCAGCGAGAGCGATCCCACCGACCTCACCACCATCTACGGTCGCATGCTCTGGCGCGTGCAGCAGGCGAAACTGACCCACGGCATTCGCGGCATCCTTTGGCATCAGGGCGAGAACGACCAGGGCTCCGATGGTCCCACGGGAGGTTACGGTTGGGAATCCTACCATCGCTTGTTTTTGGAAATGTCCGCCGCGTGGAAGGAAGACTTTCCCAACGTGAAGCACTACTACATTTTTCAAATCTGGCCGAACTCGTGCAGCATGGGCGGAGGAGCGGGATCGGGCGACATGTTGCGCGAGAAACAACGCACCCTGCCGCAGTATTATTCGAACATGAGCATCATGTCCACGCTCGGGGTGAAACCACCCGGCGGCTGCCATTTCCCGCTGGTCGGTTGGGCGGAATTCGCCCGCATGATCCAGCCGCTCATCGAGCGCGACAACTACCGCAAGGTGCCCGCGGAATCGATCACCCCGCCGAACCTCGTGAAGGCAACGTCTAACGGAAAAGACATCATCGACCTGGAATTCGATCAACCCGTCGGCTGGGCCGATGTGTTGGCCGGGCAGTTTTATCTCGATGGCGAAAAGGACAAAGTGTCCTCGGGCAGCGTGAAAGGCAATGTCCTGACACTGAAACTGAAAGAGCCCGGAAAAGCGGCGAAAATCAACTACCTCAAGGAAGTCAAGTGGAGTCAGGAGACCTTGTTGTTGGGCACCAACGGCATCGCAGCCCTGACCTTCTGCAATGTTCCGATCTCAAACGTGCCTTGATCTGTTTCACTCTACGAATCATCCATTTATGAAAAAGCACATTTTACGATTCACGCTACTTGCCACAGCATTGATTTTCAGTCAAAACGCAATCGCGGCGCCCTTCGAAAAGAAAGCGAAAGGACCGGTCAAGGTGTTCATTCTCGCCGGTCAATCGAACATGGAAGGGCAGGCCGTGGTCGATCTCACCGGCAAGGATTACAACGATGGCAAGGGCACGCTCGCCACGCTGATCAAGGATCCCGCCAAGGGAGCCCTGTTCAAACATCTTCAGGACAGCAAGGGTAACTGGGCGGAGCTCGACGACGTATGGGTGCGTTACCAACGCGAAAACTCACCGCTGCTCGCCGGGCCGCTGAAATGTGGTTACTCGGTGTATGGCGACCCGCATCATTTCGGAGCGGAACTGCAGTTTGGTCATGTCATCGGCGATGCCATCGACAACCAGGTGTTGCTTGTTAAAACGGCATGGGGAGGCAAGAGTCTCGATGTGGATTTTCGTCCGCCGAGTTCTGGAGGCACGGTCGGCCCGTATTACACCCTCATGATTGCACAGATTCGTGAAGCCATGGAGAAGATCAAAACCGATTTCCCTGCCTACGACGGCAAGGGTTGCGAGCTGGCCGGTTTCGCCTGGTGGCACGGCTGGAATGATTTTTGCGATGAAAAAATGGTCAAGTCCTACGAGAAGAACATGGTCAATTTCATCAATGACGTGCGCAAGGATTTGAAATCGCCCCAACTTCCGGTGGTCATCGCCGAGCTGACAGGACCATGGCTCAAGGATGCAAAGGACCTGCCGGAAGCCGCCAAGTCAGTCCGCAAGGCTCAAGAGGATGCCGCTGGGAACGCGAAGTTCAAAGGCACGGTGTTGTTTGTCGAGACCCGCGACTTTGTCCGCAAGCCCGAGGATTCTCCTCATCCGGGACATGGTCATCATGAATTCGGCAATGCCGAAACCTATTTCCTCGTGGGCGATGCCATGGCCAAGGGGATGTTGAAAATTTTGCCAAAATAATCACCTAGAACAATAGACACACATATGATGAAAGTAGCGACGAAGAATCTCATTTTGCATGCGGCAGTGCTGGCGATCATGGCCGGACATCCAGCTGCAGCCGAGCAACCGAAAACCATGCCCGACTTGACCCAGGGCACCAATGTTGACCGTGATTTGACCTACAATCTCGGCTCCACGGGAATGCGTGGTTGGATTTACACCAAGCCCCCCACCTATCTGGACAGCTTGCAAGGCCGCACAACGATGGTCAGCCGGCAGATTCTGGTGACCCATGTCGGTGCCAAATCACCGGCGGACGGTGTGATGAAAGTCGACGATGTGATCCTCGGCACCGGTGGCAAAATGTTCAATGACGATGCCCGCAAGAGCATCGCCCGCGCCATTCAGGAAGCGGAAAAGGAGGAGAACAAAGGCCTTCTCAAACTAACGATCTGGCGCGCGGGCAAACAGGAGGAGGTCGAACTCAAACTGCGGGTCATGGGCACCTACAGCGATACCGCGCCCTACAACTGTCCCAAGTCGAAGTTGATTTTCGAGGAGGCCTGCAAAGCGCTGGAGGAGGAGAAGTTAAGCGATAGTTGGCACGGTGCGATCAATGGACTTGCCTTGTTGTCCACCGGTGAGAAAAAACATTTGGAAATGGCAAAGGATTTGGCGCGCAAAATGGCACCAGCCTCTCTGGATTTGCGCAAGGAGTTCGAAGGTTCTGCGTGGGACTTAGGCTATAAGACAACCTTTTTGTGCGAATACTACCTTCTGAGCAAAGATCGGGATGTGCTTCACGGCATCGATGAATACGTAAGCCTACTGGCGAGGGGGCAAGGGATGTACGGCACCTTTGGCCATGGCTTTGCGGCATTAACGCCCGATGGCAAATTCCACGGTTCGGTGCCACCATACGGCCCTGTCAACATGGCGGGACTGCCTGCCAACCTTGCTGTCGTGCTGGGTAAGAAGTGTGGGGTTAAGGATTCCGAGGTTGATCCGGCCATTGCGAGGGCCGCAGGGTTTTTCGGCTACTTTGTCGACAAGGGTGCGATTCCCTACGGCGAGCACGAGCCATGGCCGTTTCACGAGAACAACGGTAAAAATTCGGTCACCGCGCTGTTGTTTGCGCTGCAAGCCAACAAGATTCCAGAAGCTCAGTTTTTTGCAAAAATGGCCACGGCGGGCTATTGCAGTCGGGAGTGCGGACACACCGGCCAAGGCTTCAGTTATCTCTGGAGCGCTCTGGGAGCCAATGTCGGCGGACCTGCAGCGGCAGCGGCCTTCTTCAAGGAGGCTTCATGGCACTTCGATCTGGTGCGTCGTAGTGACGGTTCCTTCACCTACGATGGCGGTGAGCAATACGGTCCGGGAAAAACCGATGACAATACGTATTTCGGCAACAGTAGTTACTCCGGACTGAGCCCCAATGCGACCTATGTCCTGACCTATTCGATGCCCTTGAAAAAATTGTATATCACCGGCAAAGACGCCAATCCGGCATTGGCTTTGAGCAAAGCGCAAGTCGCCAATGCGATTGCATCTGGACGATTTGATCTCGACCGTAAGAAGTTGGATGCAAAAGATCTCATTGCTGCATTTGGTGACTGGTCGCCGATTGTTCGTGGGTGGGCAGCTGAGGAACTGGCAAGTCGGCCCGAAGGAAAAAGCATGACCAAGGAACTCATTTCTTTGGCGGGTGGCAAGGATCCACACATGATCCAGGGCGCGTGCCAAACTCTCGGATTGCTTAATAGCCCAGAGGCCTTGCCGGTATTGGTCAAGCAGCTATCGCATGAAAACCGTTGGGTGCGCTACAAAGCAGCGGAAGCCATCAAAAAAATGGGTGGCAATGCGAAACCAGAAGTAGAGGGCATTCTCAAAGCCGTGATCGATACCGCCGAGCCGCTTTATCCGGTTAATTGGGCCGATCCAATCCAAATCGCCCATGGTCAACTCGCTCACGCGTTGTTTGCTGGACCATTGTCGGATGCTCTCAAGGATGTGAGTCCGAAGCTTGTCTATCCAGCAGTTCGAATCGTTTCCGTTAATGCGGACGGCATGGCGCGGGCTACATTGAAGGGCTTCTTTGACAATAAACTCAGTTTGGAGGATGTTGCCGCTCTGGCTCCCGATCTTCTCGCTGCCGTCAAAACAGCGAGTCCGGCGGATACCATGTTCAGCAATGAAATCCGCATGGGTGCATTCAAGGCCTTAACCAAAAATCACTTCAAGGAAGGCATTCAGGCCGGAGTCGATTTTTGCAAAACCCAAGGAGGACATGGCAGCGAAGGCCGGACCGGCGAGATCATGAAGGAAATCGCAAGTTATGGCAAAGCCGCGCAGGGTGTAATTCCTGAACTGAAAAAACTAGTTATTTCGCTCAACGACGAGGTCAAAAACGGCCGATTCCCCGGAGGAGAACTCAATCAGCGCCGGACATCGGCGGTGGAGAATGCGATCAAAGAAATCGAGGCCGCCACCACCCAGCCGGAAGTGCGCAGCTTTGGCTCCGGCAAATCTCGCTGATTCATGACCAACCCGAGCACCACTGCAATCATGCGCGCACTCTACCTGTTGATCGGGTTGGCTCTGTCAACCGCATTTCCCAGTTTTGGAGAACCGGGAATCCTGGACTTCGGGCAGAAGGATTATATCAGACTTTCCAAGGACCTTCCGCATAGCGAGGACAAACCTTGGAAACTGGTGTGCTCGATGCCATACAACTGCCACTTTCAACCCTGGATCGAAGTCGAAGCGGAAGCGGGCAAGATAATCAACTTCAATTCCAGCAACCCGCTGGTGCTGTTTCTTACTCCTACCGAGACCTGTACTACTTCGGCCGGCGTGACAAGTTACGAGGCTAAAAACTGGATCAGTGGCGAAGGCTCGATCTATACGATTCCCGCCGGGGTGAAGGTCCTGACCGTGAAGTACCGCGAGACCGGCTACGACACCAGCTTTGCCGGATCGTTCGAATGCAACGACAATGACTACAACATACTTTGGAAAAAAGCGGCTCGGACCGCATACATCTGTATGCGTGATCATTTTTACGATTGCCCCGACCGCGAACGCGTCGGCTTCTGGGGCGATGGCACGCCGGAAATGAATCAATGCTTTTACGCGTTTGACACCAAGTCCCATCGTCTTTGTAAGGAGCTGGTCCTGCGCAAACTGGAGCCCAAGTTTTACCCTGGACAGCACCTGGAGTTTCTTGGCGATTATGGACTGTGGTTTTACTATCTCCAGACCGGCGACCTTGAGTCGATGCGGGCGATTTACGAACCAACGAAAACATTCCTTTTCGAAACCTATCAATTCGGCAATCCCCGGACTTGGTTTGATTGGGGAAAGGAGAACAAGGATATTGCTGTCATCGAAACCTGTTTTTTTTACAACTGCCTAGGCACCTTGAAAAAAATTGCTCTTGCCACCGGACACGAGGCTGATGTTGCAGTCATCGATCAGAAGCGTGAAGCGATACGCAGTACCTTTGACGAAAAATATTGGAAAGGCAGCTACTACATGTCAGCACAAGTCAAGGAGCCCGATGATCGTGCCAACGCGATGGCGATTAATGCAGGTCTCGCAGACCGCGCAAAATGGCCCGCGATTTACGAAAATGTGCTGACCAAAAAGACCTACTCTAGTTGCTTCTTCGACCGCTGGGTGTTTGATGCGCTTTGCACCATGGGAAAACAGGAATACGCGCTGCTGCGGATGTATGAGCGCTACCAGACCATGATTCCCTGCAGTTTCACAACACTTTGGGAACACTACGATCGTTGGTGGGCATCGCGCATCGATGCCTTCGACGATGCCTCATCGCTGAACCACGGCTGGAACCCGCCCGCGCTGATTCTCTCGCAAACCATAGCCGGCGTTTCTCCGGTCGAACCCGGCTGGAGCACGTTTCAGGTGCTGCCGAAGGAGGCGTTTTTATCCTCCATCAAAATGGTGGTGCCGTCGATCAAGGGTGACATTGCCGTTTCGATGAAAAAAAATGCCACGGAATACGCGCTATCCCTTAATTCACCAGCGGATACGACAGCAATTGTAGGCATCCCAAAAAAATCCTTCACCAACTTGCGCGAAATCAAATGCAATGACACTACCATCTGGAAGGGGACATTCATCGTGGACGCAGTCAGCGGACTCAGTTGGCAAGGCGAAGATGAGGATTATATTAAATTCTCGGTAAAATCGGGCACTTGGAAATTTTTGGGATTGGGACAATTGCCAACGGATTCGCCCAAACCTGCGTCAGTAGCTTTGGTTGCCAACGACCGTGCACTCGACAAAAAGTCATGGATCGCTTCGGCCTCCGTGGCGGATGGAACGTTTCTCTTCAGTGGCGCTAAACTCGTGGTTGATGTTGCCGCCGCGAACGCCCTTGACGGCGACCATTGGACTGGTTGGCGCGACATGACCAAAACCCAGTATGCAGGCCAGTGGTTCCAAGTGGATATGAAAAAAGAAGAACACTTTGACAAAATCGTCCTCGATACCACTTGGGCTGTGTGGGATGCGCCAGAACAATACGTTGTCCGCATTTCTAACGACGGCAAAGACTGGAGCCAGCCGATTGCTGTAGGTAAAGGCAGTAAGGGGCTCACGACCATCACTTTCCCGCAGCAGACAGCCCGCCATATCAGAATTGAGCAAACCGGTACTAATTCTCTCTATCATTGGTCGATTTACGAGTTCGACGTTTTTGTGAAAACAAAGAAGTGAGGAGCAGGGTTTTCCCTAACAGAAAGTTATGATTTTTTTAGTCCCAATCCCGAAACGATATGGTTGGTTTGCAAGCATGTGTATTGCGACAATCGGCTGCTGTATTTCCCCGGCCAACCCGGCTCCCGTTGCATTCCCTGATGACGCGCTCGCCATCAAAGGTGATCTTGGTGGTTTCCGCGCCGAATGGAAATTTGAACATCCTCAAGTTGGCGTGACGTTCGCAACTTTGACAATCTCATCGCCACAGCCCACGGTTCCTCCTCCGTTCGAAGTCACCTGGTGCTTTCCCGCGGTTGACCTTGCCGGAACATGGACTAGCGACATTGGTAAATCCCACCTCGATCATCAGGGCACCGATGTGGAGTCACGCGCGGTGTTGCGCGCTCCGCTGCTGATGTTTCTTGGTCCAGACGACGGGAATCGTTTCATGGTCACTTGTTCCGATGCTCTGAGAGTGCTGAAGAT
>Ga0315908_10004188_pt1 | contig 10400 bp, 4 predicted proteins | sample LakEriMetagenome_12_FD_203520 | JGI IMG/M metagenome (GOLD analysis project Ga0315908, IMG submission 203520) | Freshwater fungal communities from buoy surface, Lake Erie, Ohio, United States - Buoy 4 MA124 | ecosystem: Environmental > Aquatic > Freshwater > Lake > Lake biofilm | place: USA...
TATTGTTAGATTATTAATATAAAAAGGCTCAGATTTAATGCTTAAAGATTTTAAATAGTAAACAGCTTTTTAAAAAGCCATTATCCAAAAAAATTATAAGATAATAAGATAATTTTTAAAATCAAATAATAAATTTTTAAAATAAGAATATCAGATGTCATTAGAATAAGCAATTAAATATGATGATTTGGAAATAGTTAAAATGTTAGTAAATGATAAAATTGATGTTAATGAAAAAGATAAATTTGATAAAAATGCATTAAATTATGCAGTTGAATATAACAATTAACGAATAATTTATTATTTGTTATCCTTAGACTAAATAGATATTAATATAACAGATAATTTTGGTTTTACAATTTTGTCCTATTATGATAATTGCTAAAGTGATTTTTATAAATTTTTATTATTAAAAGGAGCAAAATATATTAAAAAAAAAAATTTAAACTTGAATAAAATATATAGTTCTAGTTAATCATCTCATGATACAGATGTTAATATGGGACTTAGATAAGTATATAATAATTTTTTATAATAAACTGATTAATAATCACACAATATAGAAGAGGCAGAATAGTTTTTTATAAATTATTTTCTACAATTAGATAAAAAAAAAAAATATTAATTAGTTATTAAGGTAAATAATATTAAAATAAATGAAAATAACAAATATAAAGATTAAAATTATTTACCTCAACTTTTTTATAATGAATAAACAATAGATAAATTAATTATTTAAGGGATATAAAGATTTAAATTAATAAAAGTGACCTTCCTTAACTAATAAATAATAGGAAAAGAATTATTGACAAGATTGTTTAGCTTTCAATCTAATTTAAGATAAGAAGTTTAAGAAAATTTTTTAAATCTTATTATTGAACAAATATATGATTGTTAAACAACATATAATGGAAGTAATAATGATTGTACGACTGGTTTTATTGCTAAAATTATAAGTTTACTTTTTGGATATGTAGATATATAAATTTATAATTATCAATTTAATGTTTTTAAAAATTAAAATAAGCTTCAATAAAAAATTTTTATCAATAAAATTGAAGAAGCATCTATAAAATCCTTAAGCACATAATAAATTTTTGCTATTAAAAAGTTTGATAAAATAGCATTTAATAAATTTAGGGGGGCTATTTATATTGAATTAATTAAAATTTAAATAGATGATTTAAATATAATTTTCAATATTTAATAAAAAATATTAAATCGTTTTACAAAATAATAAATAAAAATTAAGCTAAATTAATATTTTAATTAAAAATAAGGCTTATTTCAATTATTTTATACATACCATTTAGGTGAAATTTTGGACTATAGTTTGCTTTATTAATTAATAATTAATAATCATACTAATAATAAATTATGTGATGAAATAATATTTTTTAAAGATAACTTATATCCTTTAATTGATAAAGTTATTATTAAATCCAATTTAAAAAAAAAATTTTAATTAATCGAAGAATATTTTTTAAAAAGATTCAATAATTTGTTATAAATAAAAAATAATTGTAAGGATTTCGATATTTAATTAAATTAAATAATAGATTTATTAATTTAATAAAATTTTTAATGAAGTATATTTATATGAAAATTATTATTAAAAATAAATGTAAGAAATGAGATTTTATAAAAGAAAAAATCATTCATAATTTTCAACAAAATATAGTTTGATAGCATTTAAAAATCGTTCTTTATAATCTTTAGGATTAATTATGGTGGGATCATTTCCGAAATTCTTAATAGTTTTAGCTAGATTTTCGGCTTATTTCAACAAACTATAATCCTATAAATAATCAATAATTCCGACTTTAATAACAGTATGTTTAAGATCAATAACAAGTAGCAAAGAGTAGTCGACAATATTATAATCACATAAAAATTGAATATCATTCTTAATACTATTGATAATAAGCTCAAAATGTTGAATCTAAAGTTTGAGTGGTTCTCCATTTGTATCTATCTTATAATTAGTATCCAACAACACAAGCTCATCTTCCTTGTTCAATCGATTGATCTCACTTCCCTTTAAATCATAAATCCTTAAGTCTTTATTTTCACATTCCAGCCCGAAAAATTAATTTTCCATTAAGATATAGTAATTTTCATCACCTCCCTCAATATTTATTTTGAATATTCCCAATATCTTGTTTAATAAACTTTTCTCTTTTTTATTATTCTTCAACTCACTTTCAATAAGATGTTTAAAATAATTCTTTCCTAATAATCCAAATTTTGTTATTTCCTGCTTTTTTACTTGTTTGAACATGAAGTATTAATCTTTACTTTTTCCAAAAGTTGCTTTTGATTTACCTCCTTAGTTTTTCTCTGATTCTCCTGTAAGCGATAATGAATTAATAAAATCTTTTAATTATATTTTATAAGTTGTTCTTAATGCTTCGAATTCTTCAGGGTAATATATTTGTACAATTACTTTTTCCTTTTTTAATTTATAATTCCTTAAAAAATTTAAATATTCAGGTTATATATAATTATTTAAATCTCCTTTAGATTTATTTAAATTTTCAATTAATTATTGTGAATTAATTCCATCAAATATTTTTGGATATTTTTGAATCATTTTTATTATTTATTCATCTGTATTTTTATTTATTTATGGCTAAACCATGTTAGCTTAAAATTATAAATATGGAAGTGAATTTTAATCGTATTGAACATATTAATTTTGTTAAGGATTTCAATAAAATTTATTTATAAATGCCAATAAAGTTTAATTATTAGAGGAAGAACTTTAAAAGTCATGTTGCTAGTAAATGTTAAAGTTATTATGTAAATAAATATAATCTAAATATTTTTGACTATTCAAAGCTAATGCCATTAAAGTCATTGGCTATTATTCATTAAAAAATATTATCTTTTGTTGATAATCTAAGTTTTTCTCTTTAAACATCTATTCAGTAGCAACTAATCCTTCACTTAATTTCATTAATTAATTAAATTTAATAATTTCTTAAACTTAAGTAGATTATCTTTTTTTAGTAAATTGCTCCGTTTTTTTTTTCTATTTGATAAGATTTTAGCTTAAATTCATTTATTATTATTAATTTTAAATTTAAATCTCTTATTATTATTATTGCAATTAATTTTATTGTTCTTATATTAATAATTATTATAAATTATATTAATCAAATTATTATTAATCTAAAATATTATTTTAATTAAACTTTATATTATTTAAAAATTAATTGGATTAAATTTCAGAATCACATGTAAATCCATTTTTTAATTACTAAAATAGAGTGCAAGAAGATTCCATAAATATTGAGTCTGATAAATTATTTTATTATCTCGTATTTTTTTATACATTATAATTAATTATTTATAATTTTGTTTCTTAAATTATATTAATATTCTCTATTTAATTTTATTTTATCTGTATTAATTCATTTTCTTAATTATATTTCATATTATTTAGTTGTAGTTATTATTTTTATTAATCCTATTTTTATTACTAATGATCTAAATTATTTTAATTTTCTTAATATTATATTTTTTATAAAAATTTATCTTCTTATAGAGTAATAATGCCATCTTTTAGTGTTTAATTTATTTCTATCAAAAAATTTAATTATTAATTTATTATATTAGCAGTCATATATTAAGAAGTAATACTAATAATTTTATTAAGTATATAAAATAAATTAATTTATAATAATTAAAACTGAAATTAATTTTTAAAAAATTCAATAATTTAATAAATAGTTTTTTCTAAAATTTTTAAAATTTCCTATATTTATTAATATTAAAATAATAAATTTTAACTATCTTATGAATTATTATTTGTACTATTTTATTTATTGCTCTATTTAGTATTATTATTTTAATTTTAAATATTTTCTGTTTCTTCATTATCATGTTATTCAATTAACAAAGTAGAATCCAATTTTTAATTTACTTATTCCATTAAAATTAATTCATTTATAAGAAGATTATCTTGATTTTATTATTATACTTCTTCAAATTTTTAAAACTAAAAAAATACATTTTTTGAATAAAAATCATATATTTATTCAAAAATATTTTAAATTTAATTTTTGAATTGATTTTTTATATCTTGAATAACAGATTTTATAATATTAGAGATGAGATCTTATGATTTTTGAGAACGATAATAATCTAATTATAATTTAAAAGTATCAAAATATCCGATTTGCATTTTAATCCATGTTTTTTATAACCTAAAAACTCTAACCTTTTTTTGATGTTTACATCTTTCTTGATTTTTAATACTTAACCTTACTCTGTTTAAAGATAAATTATCTATATACTCATTTACTTACTAACTAAAAAGGTGTTCCAAATATCTATTAAAACTATAATCATAATAAAAGCCATTGATTTGCTATTCTGAAATTAATTAAATCTAACAATCATTACAAAGAATGGAGATATAAATCTGATTATCCTAATTACTCTACTGTTTGGATGACTTCTTCTTATTCAAAATGATTTGAGAACCATCATTTTGGTTATTAGAATTTTTACGATCAAATTAGGATTAATAATCATTTGAGGTTTTAATCTATTAACTATAATAATTATTATTATCAAATTATATGGGGATCTATTGCACTGTGATTTTTACATAAACTTTCGACCTATAAAAAATCTATACATGATTAGACTTCCTCCTTTAACAATCTTTACAAATTTATGACTGTCTTTTACAAAGGAAACTGAGGAATACTCCTAAACTAATATCTTTTTTACTATAATACTTTAGATTTTCCACTAAATAAGGCTTTTTACACATTTAGGCTGTGAAACTCATCTTATTATTAGTCAGAGCTTCCTTTTATTAATACTAATTCTCATTCTTACGATTACAGTCCACAAAATATATGGAAGTATATTGAATATAATTCTGAGATATGTACTTATCAATTCCTATTTAATTTAATCAATATTCTGAGATACTTCCTTCATCACTACCAAATAAGTTACATTTTTTAATTTAGCTAATTATCTATTTATCTAAAAATACTACTTCTTATTCTAAATGGATATTCCAATTAAGCTAAATTATCTTCACTACCGATTGTTTTTGCCTTTAAAGATTTTCTTTTGAATTTCCATGAAGACATAATGTGAAAATGTTATTTCGCTCTAATGATTACACATAAAGTAAAGTTGGATCCGTATTTCTAGCGAAATTAGAGTAACCATAAAAATTATCAGGAACTCTGTTTTTCTTAGTGTAGATCTCTTAAGCTCATCCTAAGTAGTCTTTAGATATTACTTAATTCCCAAGTGCTAAATTCATGTCATAAATTATCTTTACGTTTGTCAAAATAGACAGTGCCTAATAATAAAAGTATAATTATTTATAAATTTCAATAAATTATTATGAATATGTATAAATATATAATATATAGAAAAATAAGTATAAATAAAATATATAAAACTATTTATGAATCTAAATAAGTATTTATTAACTTCGATATGCTTCTATTTGATATTTTAGACTACAGATATTCCCTTCTAAACGCAAAAATCAATAGCCATTCTGGGCAACATCTCCTGAACAAATAAAACCTTAACCTTATTATCCTTGATGATTTAGATGTATCGAGACAAAACATTAAACTCTTTCTTACTAAATGCTTCACTCATTATTATGATTTAGTCTTTCTTTTTCTCTAGAATCTCCATTTTTTCAAGCAAAAGGAAGTTCAAAGGATCATTTTAAGAATTTTTAAAACTTTTTTTCATCCTCTTGCAAGCGAAATTCCTCCTAAATATAATGCCAAGGAATAAACAATTGTCTTCAATTTGTCCTCCTGGTATTTTTTTCACTCTTATTATTTGGTTTATATTCAATTAATTATTACTTACATATTCTATAATTTTCCTTGATCTATCCAAATATTCTATTCCCCTTTATACCAAATTAAATATATCTGATTAAATCTCTTTTAATCCTTAATTTTCCAATACTCTTTGCAATATTTACAACTTTAAGTTTTTGTTTTCAATTCTTTTATTTTGTTCTTAAATATTAAATCTAGTATTTTGTGATGTACTTATAGATTTTAAATTTTTTAAATGTAGTTAATTTTCGGAAAAAACTTCACTAATACTCTACTCATCATAATCATCACTTTTTTCTAAATCATTTATTATATTCTATTTTTTTGAAATTACATATTATTAAGGAGGTTTTAATATACTACAAGCAAATGTAAAACAATTATAACAAAATCTAATATTTTTATATTATTCAAATTCTATGATATTACTATTTTAAATATTTTAATTATCTTTTAATTTCTATATAATAATTTCTATTAATTTTTATTAATCTTATTGGATTCCTTTAAAATTTATAAAGTATTAAGAACAACTAAAAAATATATAAAATTTATTAATTAATATTAATTTAATTAAAAATCATTTATTCAATAAATTTTTTAAAAAAAGCTGATAGTATTTTTATAATTATTATAAAATATAAAAATTAAATGAATTTTATTTTTTTAACGAAAAATTATATATCTATTTAATATTATAAATAATAAATAATGAAAATATATTCAAATAAATAAAAATAATATAAAATTATTAATACGAATGACAAAATATTTTTCCGCATAATCTACAGTGATGTTTTCTCCTGAAAATAGAGTAAAATTTACGATCACAATTATAACAATAAAGAGAATCTTTATCTTTTTCCCATTATTCTCTCTTTATTAATATATCTAATGTTTTTTCTTTCAAAGTATCAGACTACATTAATAATTAATTTTATTATTACTATTAAATATAATAAGTCTAATCAAATTTATATTTATTATATAAATTTTAAAAACTCATAATATTAATTTTCAATAGTTTTTCTTATTATTTATAATAATTTAAATGGAATAATAAGTTTAACAACAATTAAACCAGAAAAAGAGGAAGTTAGAAAAAATAAACTAAAATTAAAAAAATTAAGGGTTTACAGATTCTCATATTTATGAATCAATAAAAACTATAAATAAAGACTAGGATTTTATAATTAATCAAGAAAATTCTATTTTAATAAAAAAACCAATGAATTTAAGTCAAACATCTTTTAGATCTTCAAATACTAGTGAATTCAAGAAAAAACAATTAGATCCTATCAAAAATAATAATAATAATTTAAATTAAATAAAATTTGATGTTTCAACTAATTTATCAATTAATAATCTGGATTATTAGTAATTGGAAAGTGTATATTAGTAAGATTAAATTGAAGACAATTATGAATAATAATTATAAAATTAATAAGAAAATAGAGAATAAATAATTTAGTTAAATAACTTTTTTGAATAGATTTAATTAGAGAAAAACAAAAAGATAAATGAATTGTAAAATTTTATTGACAAATTTGATAGTGAAACAGATAAAAGTGTTTTAGTTCAATAATAGAAAATGGAAATAAAAAGGTTAGATTTTATTTTGGTATAGAAAGAAGATGAATTGAAAAATCTGATGAGATAATGTGAGAGTTAGTAATTAATTTCAGAAAGAGAAATGAGACAAAGTTTATAAGAAAATATGAATTAATCTATTGACACTATTAATTAATAATAATAAGTCAATAGTCTATTTGTAACTAATACTAATGAAAATGGTAGCAAAAAGCTATTTAAATTCAATAAGTTAAATAAAATTAATGTTTAAATTAAAAAACTACCTTAATAACAGGATTTATTATAAGAATAATAATTATAATTTAAGGTAGAATAATAAAATTTATAACAATAATAATAAAATAAAAAAGATAAAGAAAACAAAAATTTTCTTTAGAAAAATAAAAAATTAAAACTTGATCATAGAAAAGATTAATTGATTGAACTATCTGAAGAATAAGAGAATAGAATATAAGAGTTATTGAATTAATAATTATCAAATGAGAATCCATTTTAAATTTTAGATAGTAATAGATTAGACGAAATTGATATTAAATTATAATAATATGATTCTACAAAATATGTTTATGTATTTTATTAATTTATTTATATAAATTAGAATTAGGAAAAACTATATCAAGAATATAAAGATGATAATATGAACAAATTAAAAATGAATCAAATAAATGAAAGGATGAAATAGATGAATGAAAATAAATATGAAGTACATCAATACTAAATATAAGAATTATTAAAAAAATTAAATGTAAATAGAGAAATAGTGATTTAAGAAGATTATTTAAATCTAAGAAGAAAAGAAGCGATGAATAAAATGGAAAAAGAAATCGATGATATAAAGAAAATGAATCAAATATAAAAAGAGTTATATGAAGAATTATCTAACTTAGATATTAATGAATATTATTAAAATTACAAAGAAGATTAGTTAGAACAAATTAAATAATCAAAATAAACTATTTCACAAATTTAATAACATATTGAGAAAGCCGCTTCATTCATTAAAAGTTTTGGTAATTATATTTTTCTTAATTTAAATTTTAGAAAATAAACATGAAGAGCTAAAAAAAATTACTGAAAATGTTATCAATTAATAATAAATTCTTTTAAATTAAAATATATAAAATCAATAAAATAAATATGATGATTGTAAGATAAGAGAATTATAAAGAAAAATACTATAAATAAATTATGATGAAGAAATTATTATTGATGATTAGCTAATTGAATATGATAAATAGATTGAAATGTTAACTAAATAGTAAAACAAAAATTTATTTCAAGAACAAATTAGTGATTAGGAAGAAGAGCTAATATAAGAATAATGACAAAATAAATCTTTAAAATTTATAGTATTTAAATAAAATTATACAAATATAAAATTAAATATAATAATATAGTAACGATATTAAAAAAATATCATTACTATAATTTTATTAATTGATGTAAATAAAGAATGATATTAATTTTAGTATTTGATAATAATAATTAATTAGATATAATAATGAAGATAAAAATATTATCATTAATAGTTTGTATATAAGTGGTATGTTTAATATTATCAACAAGAACAAGAAACAAAGTATTAAATAAACACAATTTAAAACAAAAATTAAAACATTAACAAAAATAAAAGAAATTGAATAGTGAAGAACAATAAAAAGCTAATGAAATGATTAATCTATTAAGTTCTTATCTTGGATAAAGCAGTGGTCCAGTAGTTACAGTATCAGAAGCAAAAGCTTAAGCTTAAGCTGCTAATGGAGGAGCTCAAGTAGGTGCTCAAGGAGTAACTTCATCTAAAAAAGATCCAAGTAATAAATAACATTTAATAGATTTATTATTATATAGGATTCGATGACAAATCAGGTCTTTTTAGTGTGATGACTAAAGTTGGAAATGAATAGCCAACAAAGAGTCAAGTAATAATGGAAGATTTGGATAACTTACCAGGTGATTATAAGGAATTGGAAATGACAAAAGATTGTGAATTGAAATAAGGTTACTTAGGATTAGTGACAGAAATCGATAATAGTTATGGTGCTAAATTGCCAATCTTGACTGCACGAGCAGTGTTTACAGTCTTAAATAAGAAATCGATTTCATTTTTTAATAAAGAGAACATAAACTCTTTAGTAAAGACAGTAGACATTGTTCATCTGAAACCATCATATTATCCTACAACATGGGAAGGATTATTCTGTTGGTAATTGGTACCAGCTAATAATCTATTTCTGATATAGAACTAAGTATAAAAAGGAGTAGCTGCTCTAAGTGAGGAATAAGTAAGTGTAAGTTTATGTGCTCCTACTTAGGCTAAAATGGATGAGTGGACTCTAGCTATCATGAAATTCCACAATTGTATGGTTGAAGTCTAAAAGCCTGAAGATATGTAACCAGCAGAAGAGAGTGAAGTTGATTAACTTACTGGATGGTATAAGACTCTTAAGACAAGACAAAAACAGAATGCTTTAGTCTAGAAAGAAGTTGCAGAAGAGAATAATGATGATGAAATCAAGGAACTTAAATAATATCTTAATAAGTTCAAGGATGATATTAATAATCAGAAGTAATAAGCTAGTTTTGCTAGGAAGGAAAAAACTGTTGAATTAGAGGATGCTATTAACAAGGCTAAGAAGCAAGAAGAAGAGAATAAGTGTGTTGAACTTTCTCTTGAAATCAAGCAGGAAGAGGAAGAAGCTGAAGTTGAGAAGATGATCGAGTTGGAAACTACTTCTAGAGAGAAGAAAGAGTTAGATAAGAAGAAGAATAAATTAAAATCTTAATTAGATGCAGAGAGTAAGGCTATCATTGATAGTTAATAAGATCTTATTGATGCCGTTAATAAAATGAGGGATTAGATGAAGAGCAAGTTGGTTTAAACTGTCGTCAGTTTGTAAAAGAATCAAGATCCTGACATGTGTTATTTTATGGAATATGTCTTCCCTCAATAGCTGAAAAACAACC
>Ga0315908_10004189_pt1 | contig 10393 bp, 11 predicted proteins | sample LakEriMetagenome_12_FD_203520 | JGI IMG/M metagenome (GOLD analysis project Ga0315908, IMG submission 203520) | Freshwater fungal communities from buoy surface, Lake Erie, Ohio, United States - Buoy 4 MA124 | ecosystem: Environmental > Aquatic > Freshwater > Lake > Lake biofilm | place: USA...
CGCACCAATGTGAAGTTGTTTAAGTTGTTCAGCGTTTATCATTCAACAGGTCTCTCATCTGGTTATACGAGTCTACGCAAGCATTCAAAGCGACAGTATTCTTATCCCCTTGGGCAACTATTTCTGCGATTGCATCGATTGTTGCTCTTTCGGCATCAGAAGGTTCATTAGTCGGTCTGTTAGATTCACTGGTTGCTTTTGAATCTGCGCTGGTAGAGGCGGTATTTGTGGGGGTTTGTAGGTTACTTGTGGGGCAGAGGCGCAACTTGCCAGCACGATTGGCAACAGCAAGAGCAGTAGTTTTTTTGTTGATAGCATCATTGGCTTCCTGTAGTTTTGCAGATTGTTGAGAAAGTTTTTCAGTCATGTTTTGCTCGATTAAACGAGCTTCTTCATTCTTTTTAGCAATAGCTATCTTCATGTCGTTGTCTCTGTCTTCCCAACCAAAGTGATAGCCACCTCGGTAAGAACCAAATAAGGCAATGCAGATTGCCAATATCAAATATGGTATGGGTATGCCAAACATTATTCAGCCTCTTTTCTTGCTTGAGCCAACTCTTCACGCTCATGGTCATCTTCTAAGTGGTCAGGAGGTGTAGTTGGAGGAGGGCCAGGTGTCCAAGATTCATCCAACTCAGGATTAGTCCAAACAGGCATAGCACCGAATGGTTGACTAGGCAAACCATACGCAGATTGCGGAGGGGCATAGGACGAGTTAAAACCGCCCATAGAGCCTCCATAGCCCATTGGTTGACACATTGGTTGCGTTGGGGGATTAAACGCTCTAGCGGCACTTGACATAGCCCGTTTACCAATAACTCCACCGATACCGCCAACAATCAACAGAACAATGTCGTTCAGCATCTTGGTATAGGCTTGGTCAATCGGGGCCATGCTTTTGATGGGCTGAGTCACGAACGTGACAGAATAGAGCAAAGCAGCAACAATAAACATGAGGATAAGTGTGACTGCAATCACAACAAACCCCCAAATTCTTACCTCAATCTCTTCAGTTGTTAACTTTTGTTTCTGGTTGGACATCATTGATTTTTTTCTCCAAGATTGGGGCAACCAAGTACTCAGGGCAAGTCTGAGTGAATTGGCATCTAGGTTTTTGACATTGTTCAGCATGGAAATTGTCTGGGTTTTGGCAAAAATAGCGATATTTTTCATCACAACCAGTTAGCAGTAAAAGAAGCAATAAATATCTCATTTACCAAGTCCAATCTTTCCAAGTAGAAGATTAACAATTCTGTCTGACAGATCATCAGGTAAGAACTTTAGAAAACCCAAGAAATAAAGTGCCACAAGCCCGTAAACGAAGATTTTTAAGCACAAGTCAAAGGTCTTCTGGTACTCATTCATCTGCCACATCTACGAGTAGTTGCACAGAATTCCATCAACTCATTTACGCCAACAAAGACTAGAAACAAAACAAAGAATATTCCACCTATTGCCAAACCAATCTCTAGTTGTTCTTGCTCTTTCTGTTTAGCTTCTTTCTCTGCTTTTTTTAATGCACTGATCTCTTTAGCATCAGCCAAGTCCATCTCTGCTTGACGGGCTTTAATCTTGTTCCAAACATCAATCTTTCCTGTCTGCATGAAGAGCATCTTTAACTCTTCCTCAAACGCTCTAGCCTGTTCTAAAGCCATCTCAATCTGCAAAGCCGTACCCATGTTTGAGCCTTTGCCAGACTGTTTAGCCTGAAGCATAGCTTTGGTAGCTACAGACTTAGCGTCAAATAATTTCCCAATCATGGGCGCAAGTGAGCCTAGGTCATTGGCAACATTAGCCGCCTTCTTGACCATCGAAATAGCTGACTGTATGCCAGCTAGAGCCGTTAGAGGATCGATCACTTCTTTCTCTCCCACTTGAGACAAACTACTCTGCGATTGTAAACATCGCCAGTCCAAGTCCACTTAATACATCGGTACTCTATGGTTGCCGCCAAGAGAAAGGCGATCACGGAAATGCCCAAACAATAATATAACTACAATAAATGACAAAACAAACAAGAAAGAATGCCGCAACAAATGCTTCGGCATAGTCTCTCATTCTTAGTAAGAAAGCGGTATTTTTGCTCTTGCCGCTTCCATTAACAAAGAATTTAAGCTACGAACGGCACGATTAGTTCCCTCTTCATCACCCTTCTCTTGCGAAGCCATTGATCTACCCATTTCAGTTTTTAATTCGGCATTAAAAATTGCTTGACGTTGTTGGTCAATAGTTGTTGTTGGTTGCGGAGGTGGCGCAGTTAACTCAGGTGGAAGTTCAATGTTTTGCTCAGAAGGCATGGCTGAAATTTCTGGTGGCAATTCAATATCGAAAGGCATTTCAATAGGTTCTTGCACAGTTTGCTCTGTCGGAGCAGAAACAACACCACCAGTAACCAAAGGACGCAAATCATCAAGTGTTGTAGCTGACAACATCATCGCACGACCCGCTTTTGTATCAAATACTGAACGAGAAAGAGCCTCTATAGCCCTATTGACAGGAACTGCCGCAATAGCCGCACCTGGCGCACCCCCTACAGCCGCACCAACACCAACACGCAGACCTTGCGTCATAGCCTCATCTAGTCCAGAACCAGCCGCTTGACGGGTCATGGAACTTGTTAAGAAACTATATTTGTTCAACAAGGTATCAAGGTTTTCGTCAACAAATGGTTGTAAGTTTGTTTTTCTTGATTGCAAGAATGTGGAAAACTTAATTGGATCAAATGCGCCAGTACCAACATCGGTTGCTTCTTTTCGAGCAGTATCAAATGTAGCCGCAGCAACATCTTGCTTAATATCTGCTGGCAGAACTTTAGCAATCATCATTGATGCTCGTTTTGCACCCTCTTGACCAGTAGATTCAGCAGAGACAATTCTGTTTACTAACTTAGAAATATCAGTTTTAAGTTCACCAGAATTAGGGTCTTTAATCATCGTCATCGCCAAATCAGCATCACGCAAAGGAATTACATTTCCTCTCCAATATTGTCTAGCAGTTGAAAAAGCATCAGATACAGCTTGATTTTGAGTCAAAGACTGACCCCAATTTTCAATATCCCGATCCATTGCATCTAAGACTTCGTTTAAACGAGTTGTCTCTTTAGCACCAAATTTATTTTGTGCTTTTGCAACTTGCAAAGCATCAGTTAAGCCTTCTCTTGCTTTGCGGATATCATTAAAAGTAAAGTCTGTTGGGCCTTTTATCTCTGGAATAAATGGCCTTCCACTCTCGCTAACAATCAATCCCGCCTCTTGTTTAACTTCTTCTTTACCAAGTTTTGAGCCAAAAGATGATAATTTAGCTTCTAAACTAGGTCTTTCAAGAACTTTAAATAAGTCGCCATACTCTGAAATTACATTGTTAACAGCGGCTTCAGTCTCAGTTGGTCGAATCTTTGAAAGTTCATTCTGAGTAGCTAAAGTATCTAATTTTGAATATAAACGATTGCCTTCTTTTGTGGCACTTGTATAGTTTGTTGCAACAGCTTTGGCAATATTCTCACCCGCTTTGCCAGAATATTCAGCACCACCAGTGATTGCTTTTTCTACAGTACCGCCAGCCTTTTGAAGTTCTTTGGCATTTTGCTTTAAACGATCTGCAACACCACCAGCCCTCAATCTATTCATTGCTTCAGCCGCACGGGTAGCGTCATCACCAGTAAAATCACCAAGTAGTTTAGGACTAATTCCTAGAGAAGCAGAGGCATCTTTTACTGCTTGAATATTGCTCTTAAAGTCAAAGTTAGTAACTTTTTCTATTGGTCTTCCAATAACACCAAGAACAGCAGTTGCACCACCACTGATTAAACCCGCTTGAGTAGCCGCTTCTTGTCTACTTTCACCCTCTTTAACTGGCTTTGTAATGCCTTCCCAAAGACCACCAAACAAACCTTGCTTTAATATTTGAGCAACTTTTCCACCCGCACCAAACCAACCTAAAGTAGAGGCGGGAGCAGCAATAATTAGTTCTCCAACAATCTCACCTGCCGCACCAATTACTTTATTGTCATAAGACAATCTATTTGGTTGTTTGGCAAGTTGAGCGTTAAATTTATCAAGTGTTTGCTGTTTTGTTAAACCAGTCATAGTGCCGAGTTCAAGCACCGACTGCATGATTCCTTCAGCAAGTTCATTTGCTTTGTTAACTTTGCCTTTTTCAAAGTCGGTCAGGTACTTCTGTTGCAGTTTATCTGCATCAGTCTTATTCTTCCACTGGTCAAACAATCCCATGACTTAACTCCTTAAAGTTTGCCAGCGTTACGCAAGGCTTGTTCGGCTTGCGCCCGAGTAATAGTCCTATTAAATTGATTTTTTTGATATTCAATAGTGCTGTTAATCATTTGCTCTTTAGTCATTTTTCCTGTTGAAGCCACAGGTTTTGAAGCTGTTGGAGTTGCTTCTTTTGTTGGAGAAACCATTGGCGGTGCTTCTTGTGCAGTAGGAGCAACACCAGGTTCTGTTGTGCGACCTTGAGATTGCAAAGCAGTCTTTTTAGCACCAAGTTCCGCACTAAGTTTGGCTTCCGTTCTTATTAAACCTTCAATTGCACCAATCATTCTAGCTTGGCTTAAATAAGTAGTGCTATCAGCAATTTGATCTTTCGCACGATTAGCATCACCCTCGGTTTGTGTGCCGTTTGCCATCAAAAGCAAAGAATTTACACGTTCAGTTAAAGCACGTTTAATTTCATCTTTTTTAACTTGACCACCTTGTTCTTTAAATCCGAATGCTGGCGGTACTATTGCTCCCAGCAAATCAAAAGTATTATCTTTGGCGTTATATTTAACTTCGTTTGTTTTTAATGAACCAAGAAAAGATTGCAACTCTGGTGTAGAAAGTTCAAGTTTCTTAAGACTTGCGTCAATTACACCAATTTCTTTTTGTGAACCAGAAGGAATATTACCCGCTGTTGCCTGTTGAACTGTTGGTTTAGGAACTGTTGTAGCACCACCTTCAGTAATAGCACCCATCTCTTTGTATGCCAATGGGAATGCTTTGGATGGATCAGTGGCCGCTTGAGTAATCATTTGACCACTTGCTTGGTCAAGATAACTGCGAGGCTTTGACAACATTTGCCCAGAAATATTAGCATTAGCCAATTCTGTTGCGGTAGGCTTTTCACCTTTTTGCAACTTAGTTTCAACAACTCTTAATGCCTGAATATAACGCTCATCACCAGTCAGTTTTTCTGGTTGAAGTGCTTTAAGAGTTTGTGCTTGGTTAAGTGCAATTTTTGATTGTGATTCAGCTAATGATTTAGCTTTCTCAATCAATCCTACTGCAAACTCACCATCTCCAAGACCTGCGGCTTGTTTTGCTACAGCAACAAAAGACTCTGGATCATTTACGTCAAGTTGCTGAAGTAATTGATTACGTTGCGACATTTTCTTCATTTGGGGGTCTTCTACACCTAAAGCACCCGCAATAGCACCACCAAGACCTCTAGCACCCGCATAGGTCATTGCCGCACCCGCTTCACCAGGAGTTAGCTTGGCAAGGTCAATACCCTCACGCAAAGCACTTCTACGTTGTTGCTCACCATACATTTGTGGGGTTAGTCCAAACAAACCCGCTACGATATTTTCTGCCATGATGAATCCTTATAAGAACAAGCCAAGGTCTTGGCTACCATAATAGCTACCAGTACCAAATGTTGTTGGTAATGCACTCATAGCCGTTGTTGCTGGTACACCACTAAACAATCCACCAACTGCCTTACCAAGCGCATCAGAAGAGCCAACACCACCCAACAATGTGGCATAAGGATTAGTTGTTGCAGCTTTACCAGTTGCCAAGGCAACACTTTGTTCAGCACCACGAAGTCCTAATTGACCAACATTAGCACCTGCTTGAGATACTTGTTGTCCAAGACCTGTACTCATTGTGAAAGGTTGTTGTCCCAAAGCCTCAAGACCTGTAATCTGCCCCATAGCAGTCGTATAAGGAGCATAAGCCCCTTGCTGACCCGCATAGTACTGACCCATAGTTTGTGCGCCAGTACCAAGCAATCCCGCACCGAAAGCGACCTGTTGTTGACCTGCCTGTTGAGCATTAGCCGCCAATTGAGCTTCTTGTTGCGCACGAGCGTTAAACAATGCCTGTAGTTCAGGAGTAGTAGCACCCAAAGCACCACCTTGAGCAACAGATAAACCGCCACGACCTTGTTGTTGGAGTCTGTTTTGCAGATTAGCAAGTTCTAGTTCTCTGCCTGGTTTCAAGAGAGCCATTTGAGAAGCAAGATAGTTTTTAGCAACATCTTCAGGCTTCTCAGCAAGATATCCTGCACCAAGTTTAAACAAACTCTCAGCACCAGTTTGTAATGGTTTAAATGCCTGTTGTGCGCCTTCTGCTTGTTGAATACCAGTTTCAGCTATTTTGACAAACCTATCTTGAGCCGCTTTAGCTTCAGGACTTAGCGTATATCCTGCGCTTGTTAATCGACCTGTTAGTGGATCGACAACAAACTGAGACGAGCCAAACCTAGTGGTCATGCCAATAGGTCTAAACTGAGCCGCTTGTTTAGCAGCAGCAGTCTCAGCATCAATCATCTGTTGGGCTTTTTGAGCCGCTTCACGAGATGTTTGTTGTTGGAGAAGACCTGATGCAGTAGTTGCTGTTGATGAGAACAAATTAGCAATCTGTGCAGTTGTTAAGCCTGTTTTAACTAAGTCAGCTACTTGAGTTGTTGTAAGACCTGTAGCAGCAGCAGTGGCGGCAGTTGTAGCCGCAGTCGTAGCGCCTGTAGTAAGACCTGTAGTTGCCGCAGTTGTAGCGCCAGTAGTTGCACCTGTGGTAGCACCAGTTGTCGCTCCTGTGGTAGCCCCTGTCGTTGCACCTGTTGTTGCACCCGTAGTAGCCGCAGTAGTTGCGCCTGTGGTTAAACCCGTAGTAGTTCCTGTCAACAAACCTGTTGAGCCACTAGCAACTTGACCCGCTTCAATAGCCGCTAACTCAGCAGCAGTAAAACTGGAACTACCGCCTGCAATACCCGCATTTGCCAAATCAAAAGCACCGCCAGAGCCAGCAAACTCCAAACCTGCACCTGCTGTCGCACCTGTACCACCAAAACCCGCTAAAGCCGCACCGCCAAACAAACCAGCAGAACCTAGTAAAAACTCTTTAACAAGATTGTCAACCTTCTGTTGTGTACCAGTACGCTCTAGTTCACCAGTTGGAAGATACTGGTTATAAGCGCCACCAGTTTTGTTCTCACCTTCTTTATAGGTCAGAATGTTTTTTAAAGCACCAATTTGTTGGTTTTCACCAGAACCTGTTATATCGTATATTGATTGAACATAGGTGTCTCCAAGCAATACTGCCTCATTGGGAGGAATAACAACACCTAGACGGGAAACAATTTCCCCAATAGGCATATTGAATGTGCTTGCAATCTGAGACGGGCTAACAGCGTTCTGCCTCATAAAAGCAAGAATTTGGGCATCACTCATGCCAGGTGTTTTTAGAAAATAATCAAAAACTTGCTGATTGCTTAAAGCCATGATGTTTACTCCGCTTCTTTAGGAACTTGCGCTTCAGCCTGTTCTTTAATTTTAAGAATCAGAGGCCACACGCCTGACTTGCTTGGCAATTCACCAAGAGTCTGCAATACAAAGTTAATTTCGTTAACGTCTAGTTCTAGTTTCATGCTGATACCTGTTGTGTTTGTTGTGCTTGATAAGCCGCAATCACTTCAGCAGTCCAAGCCGCATTGCAGATTGCAACAACATTGGCAGGAACGCCTGTCAAATCTTGTGCGGGTGTGAGGCTTGAGCGATGGTAGGTTTGGCTGATTTGATTGCCATCTTCCATGATGCGAGTTGCTTCACGATAAAGGACTGTGCCGTTTTCTGTGACTGTGATTTGGTCAACAGTTGTGGTTTTGGTAAGTGACATGATGATTTCCTTTGGTTAAATGTCCGACTAGCACATCCATGCTAGTTAAGTTGATCTGTAAGTAATCGTAAAAACAATTTGAAAGTTAGTATCTATTGGAACATCTGTTTCTGCCCCACCACCAATTGGATACTGGGTTGCATATAAAATCGTATCATTATTTGCGGCTTTTATCATTGCAACATTTGTAGCAGATAACGCTAAATTATTAAGACCACCAATAGCCACACCAAATCGATTAAGACCATTTGAATTTGATGTGTTAAATGGTAAGCCGCCAAAAAGTAAGTTTCCAGTTCCTGTGTGAGCTGTTATTGTTATCAAAGCAGAGGCACAAACCATTTGTCCAACTTTTACATAATTTCCAATTTGGTGCGTGTAAGTTCCTGTTCCGGGCGTTGAACTTCCTAAAACTGTAGGTGTCCAAGTCCCTTCCTCATAATCATCTAGCGTATTAGCGTCTGATGATGCTGATTGAGTTGCGGGGAATGTGATGCCTGCACCGCTTGCTGATGGGGTTGCATTACCAACTGAAATAGAGGCGGCAAATTGCGCTGTTAAATTAGAGGCAAAAAATGCAGTTTGCCCTGTAGTGGGGGCAGCGTTATTTCCTGTATGAATACTTACAGCACCATTAGAGCCAGGCCAAAATGTAATGCCACCACGATAATCTCCGTTAAACGATCCATAAATACCTGATCGGTCAGCAGCGGCTCCAGCACTATTTCCAATTAGAGCAATTGCACCATAATTACCAGAAACTGCTTTATTTATATAAAGTGTTTGGCTAGAACTTGCAACACCAATTCCCAAATTAGAACCATCAAAAACAAAAGTAGAAGTCCCCGTCAGATTGCCACTAGCACCCGCATAGACAACCCGACCTGAAGTTAGTGATGTATCGGTTAAATCAGGGGTTGTGATACCGCTATCGCCAGAAATAGTTACAGGCATGATATTTCCTTAAAAGTTCCATTGTTTGCAAACTCTTTATGTGCAAGCAAACGCCATAAATCCATAAAGTCAGCAGCATCTTCTTTTGTTGTGAAGCCAGAAATTTCTTTTGTTTTATTTTCAAAAGATAAAGAACATCTCCAACACTTGTTTTGCTTGCTAAAACTAACACCTTTTACACCAGAAGTATTATTTTTTGCAAGACGAGAATTGTAATTATTTGTTTTTATTGTTGCTGCTCTTAAATTTTCTATTCTATTGTCTGCTGGTTTGCCATTTATATGGTCAACAACTTCAGGTAAATATTTATGGTGCATAAGAAAAATTATTCTATGAACAGCAATTGATTTACATCCTTGTTTATAGATAACACGCCTATAACCTCTGCTATCAAATCCACCAGCCTCTTTATTAGCAAATCTTTTATTAAAAAAAGAAGCACGATTAGTCCCCTCTTTTTTTTTCCAAAATAAAACACCATCTTTTTCATAGAAAAGATTGTGCGCTAATTCAAAACTTAGTTCCATGGAACACCCGCAGCCATTACAGGGTTCTTTTTAGCTTCAATATAAGCTGTCAAAGTTGCTTCAGTAGCAGTCTTATCCACACCATTAGCCCAGACCCATGCCAAAACTGTTTCTGGAGTCAGGTCTGCATAAGGCGTGTTTACTGTGCCATCTGCCCATGAGCAAGTTGAATAGATAGATGCTGTGTGTTCGCCATCTACTGCTGTGGCTTGCCAATGCGCTGTGGTTACAAAACCATCTGCTGTTTTGCGGTCTAGTTGTGAGATTGTCCATGTAGTGTTCATGTTAGTCCTTAAAGATTAGCGGCATCAAGTCGTGCCTTGAGTGATTGGATTAGGGCTTGTTGTTCTTGGATGCACTTCATAAGCGCATATTGCAAATCTGTTTGGTAGATTGCTTTTAATGGAACACCATCATCAGGCGTTTCACCAAAGCCACTTGGGTCAACTAACTCAGGGGCAACCGCTTCTACTTCTTGAGCAATACATCCTAAGTTCAGCAAGTCATCAGTTTGGTCTTTGTATTTAAATGTGCGAACAGGAATTGCACAAATCTTTGCAAGGTAACCACCTGCATCTTGAATATCAGTCTTAACTCGTTGGTCAGACAAGTTGGCATTATTTGCTGAATAGTTGGCAAGACCACCATCAGCCCTAATATCGGCTCTAGTTGCCGAACTATCAGCACAACGCAACAAATAAAAACTTGCAGAGTTAGATGCAACAGCCGTTGTTTGGATACGCAAACCATAACAATTGCTTGAGGATGTATTATTTATTTGTGCGGCAATATCATTAGAATTGTTTTTTGATAATGTATGAACTGAACCGCTTGTAACCCCCACCAGAAAGTTACCGCTAGAGTCTATTCTGGCTCGTTCTGCAACAGTACCGCTAATTGCTGTGTAAAAACCCATTGCCGAATCTGACAACAGATTAACAATGCCAGAGGCGTGTTGTACAAAAAATGAAGAATTTACAGCATCGGATGTTTCAAACGATACATTGTTAAAAGTTGATG
>Ga0315908_10004190_pt1 | contig 10392 bp, 6 predicted proteins | sample LakEriMetagenome_12_FD_203520 | JGI IMG/M metagenome (GOLD analysis project Ga0315908, IMG submission 203520) | Freshwater fungal communities from buoy surface, Lake Erie, Ohio, United States - Buoy 4 MA124 | ecosystem: Environmental > Aquatic > Freshwater > Lake > Lake biofilm | place: USA...
TATATTCCTCTTTCTTTTTATCCTTTTATAATTTCAAATATGCTTTCTAAATATTTTATTTAAACATAATTTTGATCTTTTATTTTAATTTATTTTACTTTTAATTGTTATTTAGAAGCATTTGGAGATCATTCATATTTATAAATTTAATTAGAAATTTCTTAAATTTATAATTCATAGCTTTGCATATAATTTTAACAAGCTTTATACTTTTTTAAAGCTCCAATTCCAAATGTTTCAAATTTCAATTGTTAATATTCAAAATACTATTATTTTTAATTTAGAAACTCTGTCTGTTATTTTAAAAATGCTAAATTAATAAAATGTCAAATTTAAATAAATATATTATTATTATAAATTAATTACGTTATAAAGTATTTTCTAATATATTTTCAATAAATTCAATTAATTTAGCTATCATTGTTCTTTAATTGATATGAGTTAAATCGATGTCCTATAATATTGATACAAAATTTCTATCAAATTAATTATTTTATTGGAAAATAAAATTATCAGGTTATTAATTAAAAATCTATAATTATTTAATTCTCTACTCAAAAAATTTAATTATTATTTTTAATTGTTCTATTCCTTATCCATAATTTTAAACAGATTTTAAATAAATATTTTGACTTACGCTATTATGAAAAGATTGCTGTTATCTTCTTTTTTCATCCCATTATTTAAATTATAAGTAACTTTCTTTTTTTAAATCCTCTTTAAATTTTTAGTTTTTTAAATTATTTACATTGTTATTATCATTATTATTATCTTTAAAAGTATTTTAAATTTATTAAAAAGTAGTTCCATAATTATTATTTTTATTAATCTCCTCAATTTATAATTCATATTGAAATTTTTAAATAATGTCTTTCTCTTAATCATATAACAAAAATAATTATCCATTTTTAGTATAATCATTAAATGCATTTGATTCCATATTTTCTATTATTAAATCAAGTTTAAAGCTTACATTTAAATAGCTTTTATTTATTTATTCTAATTATCTTTATTCAATTTTTATTGGTTTTGCAGATTCATTATTTTAATTATCTTATTATATATATTATTCTTCAAACAAATCATCTATTATTATCATCTAACAATCATTTCTTTCTTCTTGTCCTTCTAACTCTGCTGTATTCATTAAGAAATAAAATTTATAAATATAATTAGAAATCAAATAAATATAATTTTACTTATTAAATTTATAAATAATAAGAAATAATAAAATATAATATTTTATAAAATATAGATAATATAAATGTTTAATAAATAATTACATTAAATAGGAAACAAACAAGGAAAATAATAAATCCATCAAAAATAACAGCATGATAACGAATGCCCAATAAAACAAATAATATTTTATATGAACGATATTTACTTATCAGGAATCGAAATATCTTATAATAACAATAACATTTCCTATGGCTTTTAAGGCACAAAATAAACTCAAAGCCAAATTATAATAGAATTTGATGAAAATGAGGAAATAATTGGATTAGAATTAACTATTTAGCAAGACTTTAAAATATGTAGAGTTTAATTAAAAACAAACTTGAACAATACAAAGGTAGTAGTAGATAAGAATTATGAAAAGAGAATTGCCAAGATAGATAAGGGAAAATTGATATAAATATAATTTAAATGTAGTAAAGGAAAAGTTATTAGAGATATTGTAGGAGGATATACTAAAGAATATTTGGAGTGTTTTACAGTGGTTGAAAATCTTAGTTATTATCACAAGGTTAATGTTGATAAGACTTTTTTGGATGCCCCTCTCACTTATCTTGATGTTAATGCTCAATCTAATTTATTTTTTAATAAGCTTTTATCTTTCTCAATTAAATGTTATATTATTCATTATTTTCATTATTATCATTATTTTTATTAATCATTATTATCATCATTATTATTTTATTATAATAATTATAAATATTATAATTATATTTAAAGAGTATGACATTAAGAGAGAAGAACAGAAACAGAAACTAGAAAAATATTTAGAAAGAGATATTATAGGAAGCTGCAAACAATTCTTAAAAGGTTTGATAAAAGAAATGAACGATGAAATAAAATTAATAAATGAAAAATAAAATATTCCATACAAAGATGAAGAATATCAATGGCTCCATTAATTAGTAAAAGAAATTAAATAAATCGGCCAATTATTGAATGTGAATTGGGATTAAGAATTAGAACAATCTCAAATGGATTACGATTATTTACTAAATAATTTAAAATTTCATTTTGCTCCTGTTTTCAATCTACTTACTTACTTGCAAACTATCATTAGTCTACATCAATACATTTCTCATTTCCAATCAATTTCACTTATTTTCTAATATTTGTTTAATTACTATATCTATTAAATCCATCTTTATTATACTCTTATTAAGTAATTCTAATAGTCTTAAATTCATAATTAGTTTAATTCCAATATTATTTATAATATCAAGTTATTAGTTTATCCTAAAACTTAATACAAATTATCCTTTCTTGGATATTTTATTAGCAAAACTAATAATATTAATTTTATCAATGATTAATTTAATTAAATTTAAAATTTAACTTCAAAAAATATTAATGAAAATATTACTGAAAATAATGATGAAAATAATTATAATAATAAAAATTTAATTAAAAATGATTATAATAACTACGATAACATTAATAATGATAATAATGAAATTTATAATAATGACATTTAATAGAATTAAAAAAATAATAATGATGATAATAATAAAAATGATGATAATAATAAAAATGATAATGATATTATTAATAATAATTATTATAATGAATAAGATTAAGATGATCTTTTAAAATTTATTTAAAATACTTAATAATAAAGTTTTATTTTTAATAATTTATAATTTAATAGAATAAATAGTAATTATTTATTCATTTATAAATAATAACTATTAATTTCTTATCTCTAAAAAATTATTTTTTAAATTAATTTAAAATCATTTAATATTCTAAAAATAAAAAGATTCATAAACTAAAATAATAGTTTTAAAATTAATTAGAATTATTTTGCAATAAGTGACTATGAAAATATTTAAACAAATATTAACATAGATGAAAATTATAATAAATAAATAAATTTAAAAAAACTAATATTTATATTAGTTCAATAATTATTCAGTAATATAGATTTAGTTAAACCAGAAATAAAAATAGATGTAAATAATGATTTTATAAGAGTTTTTGGATAATAATAAGTTAACTGGAATTAAAAAGAAGAGTTACAATTAAATGGAATTAGAACAATTTTTTATTATCAAGATTTCATATTGAAAATTAGTTAAAACGAAATAAAAGAATACTTAGAAGAAATAAAGCGATAAAAAATAAATATGCACTTAGCTTTAATAAATCTCATGACTTTTTCAAGATATTTAGGTTTTAATCCAAATAATCTTGCTTAATTTAATATTATTTCTAAGTTAATAAGATAGTATTTCGAGTTTTTACAACAATATTTGAATCAAAATTAACAACCAATTCAAATAATCAAACATTTCTAAATTAAATTTATGCCTTTTATTTATCTCCTTAAAGATAAATATTAAGATATCTGTCAGCAGTTTTTAGATACCATCGATTTCAAACATTTTGTTCTTTCAATTTGTAATAATTTTAAATTTAAAAACTTAAACATAAAATAAATAACAAGGGAAAAGAATTAAATACAAAAAATATTCATGAAAACTAGCAAAAACAAAAACTTAGATTAACATGTAAATGATTATTTAATAAAAAATATAAACTGAGATAATATTGAAAATAACTTCGATATTTTAAAATTGATAGTAGAAAATGTAGGAGAATAAGAATAAATTCTAATCTAAAGAATAAAATAAAAAATAAATTGGGTAGAGATTTTTGATAAAATAAAAGACAAATGTTCAGTATTAAAACTAATGATAAAAATAAATGCAGGACTTCACCAACTAAACTAGAACAACAAAAATACTAACGAAATATAACAATAACAATATTAAAGTGACAGAATATTAAATTAATTAATAGAGCAAGATGAAGAGCAAATTGATTATGAATTGATTTAAATTCTTGCCAATAAAAATATAACCGGAGATAAAGGGTTTCCCAATACTACGCCATTGGAAACTGCCATGATTTAGAATAAGCATAAATTAGTGAAGTTATTTATTACTAATAATAGTGGACATAATATCAATTAAGGAGTATTATCTAGTTATATTCATTAATTATATAATAAAATTATTTTAGATGGAAAATAAGATGATTATCTTTTCAATTTTAACTTTTTGTTAAATTTACATCCTAATTTGAAATGGAATTTACTTATATTCTTTTTTTAGCATCCTTTATCGCACCAACCTAAAAATAACAATAATAAAATCAATAATAAGAATAATAATAACAATAATAATAATACTGATTATAATAATAATGATAATAATTATGATAATAATGATGACGATAAAATATATTTACTTTAAATAGACAATAATAATAAATCATAATTACTAGAGATCTAAGGCATCTAAATGGATAAAGATGTAAACATAATTTAAATATTGGATCAAACCTTTAGCTTCAATGTAATAAAGACCTCAAATGCTCTTCAAATTCATTTACTAAATAAACTATTCAGTAAAATCCTTATAAACTTATTACCGTAATCTGAAGTTATTATTTTCAAAAAGCAAAGTTATTTAATTTATTAAAGAATAGAAAATGAAAAATCAAAATTATTAATAGATACTTAAATTGACGAAAATCTTTTAGATTTCATTTAATTTTAAAAATTAGTATTAATTTAAATAGCTTTTCCAGAATTATAACTATAAAATAATAATTTGGTTGTAACTATTAATAGGAATCAATAGAAAGTTATGATTCCTCTTAATATTCATCTGATGTTTCATCAGCTTATTTATAATTCATAATCTTTTTTAAAAATTAATAAACATTACTCTTTTTAAATTTTACATTTGTTATATTTTCATATTACTTAGTATTAAATTTCTAGTTAAAATATACAATTTTTCGAAAATTTTAATCTTATTTAATCTATTTCAGATTTTTGTAATTAACTTTATTATTCTTAACTTATTCTTTATAAGTTTGATATTAAAATTAAAGTCAAAAAAGGGCTTGTCTCTTATCTCTTTTTTTAAATATTAAACTTGAAAAATGTTATTAATAAAATGTTTGATCATGGTTAATTTTAAATCAAAGATATCATTTCTTAAGTTATTCCTAATTATTATAATCAAAATCTTAGTCTAACTTAATATAATATAAATTAATAATATTCTAATGAACACAAAAATCAATAATAAAATAATTTGAATTAGTTTCTATATTTAAATTAACCATTTAAATGGTTTAAAAATAAATAAAAAGTTATATAGTAATAAAATCAACAATAGTAATTTAACATGATAAGTTAAAATATAAATGAAATTAAATTCCGAAAAAAAAACAGCTTGAATAATTAATTACAAGAGCAATGCCAAAACGATAAAAATTTAAAAATAAAAATAAAGAAATAAAATGTAAAAAGTATCTTAAACGAATTATATTATATAAAATGGAATATAAACAACAACATGCTTGATAGCAAAAGAGTGAAATTCAAAGAAATGTAAAAGATAAAAATAATAATGAAATATTTGTATAAATTAGACTCTAAATCATTAGACAAGCAACAATAGTTAGAGTGGCTTGAAACATTGGAAAGATTATCGAAGAGAAAAGTGGATAAAAAATTAGAATTAAAAGGATGGTAAGTACCTTAATGGCCCAAAATGGACCAACTTTTTGAAGGTTTAATAAAATTAAAGTTGCATGATTGCAATATTACAGATTTATTATTATTGCATATTTCTTTATCTTGTCCTTTATTGATTACCCTTGATCTTTCCTTTTGCCAAAGTTTGCAAAAAATTCAGTTAGAAACTAATACTTAAAATACACTTTTTAATAAAATGACATAGTATTTTAATAATGATATTAGGAAAGTTAAGTTTAATTGTTTATAAAATCTTATTTTGAATCAATGTTCAAATCTTTTATTTATTTAGATTTAAGCTAATATTTAAGTGTTGATTTTAAATTAATGTTCTAAATTGTATGAAGTTGATATTGCTTACTAATAAATTAATTAATAATATGGTATTTATCATTATTATATTTATGATTATAAATTTATTCATTTAATAATTACCATTTTTTCAATATAATTAATATTAATAATCATATTTTAAATAATAAATACTGATAAAAATTTAATATTAAATATTTTCAAATAGACTTTTTTGATTTGAGAGGATGCATTTAAATTCCTAAAGAATATGTAAATGAATTAATAAAAAAAGTAAAAACAGTCCTAATAGATAATAAAACATCAAAAGACTAATTTGAAGAAGTATTAAAGGAAAATCATAATTATCCTAAATTAAATAATAATCCCCAAATAAATCAAAAGAATTTTGAAAGTATGTTAATTGCTTTGAATAGAGATGAAAACAAAAACAATTGCGAAAATATTTATATTTAAGATCTTTAGTTTAATTAAATATAAATTTTAAGTAATGAAATGAAAAGCAATATACAAATATAAAACATAATAATAAAAAACTTTTAAACCAGCAGAATTTTCGGTCTGAAATCAAGACAACAAATTGCTTAATCGTAAAAATATAAATATGAATTATAGAATTAAAGGAATTTTCAATTGCAAAAGTATAAAATTTGAAAATTGTGAATTACAACAATAAGGAGGTCTCATTATTAAAGAAGGTCTATAATAATATCAGAATCAGATTGAAAAATTATCAATTGTTAATTCTGTTCTTAGTTAAGAGGGATTATAATAATTTATTTCCTTATTGAAAAATCTGAAAATTTTAGAATTAAAAAAAAATAATTTTGATTTTTAAATTTTCATATAAATTTTCAAAGTTATTGAAAGTGATGGTTGTAAAATATAGGAACTTGATATTAGTTAAAACATTTTTGATGATTTATGTTTTGGTAATCTAAATAATTCTTTATAAAAAAATAACTCTATTAAAATTCTTAAAATCAATGCTAATTAAAGATAAATTAATAATAATAGAAAATTAAATTCACTTAAGTTAAATAAATCATAATAGGAAATTTAAACATTTAAATATTCGTAATCTTTAATAATATAATAAGAATAAATATAAAATAATAATATATCATAATTATTTTCTGTAAAGGATTAGGAATAAAAATTATCAAATTAATAAATTAATTTAACTGAAAAAATACAAACTGATAGCTTATAGTAAGAAATAATAAATTAAAAAGAAGAAATAAACAAATTAAATTTTGATAATTAAGAAATTCAATAAGAAATTATATAAGATTAATAATAAATCTAATAATTAGAATAATTTATTAATGAATAGAAAAAAACAGAAAATATTTAATTAGATAATTAAATAAATTTAATAAATAAAATTGATTAATTGACAGACCAAAGTTTTGAAAACATAAAATAAATACTATTCGAAGGAAAATTATAACATTTAGAATTATGCCACCAAAAGTTTACTAAAGAAGTATTGTTAAAAATAAAATAATTATTTAAAGACTCAAAAAACCTAAAATACCTAAAAATAAGTAACGAAGAACTAGAACAAACAATCGAAAATGAATCAGAAAATCCAGATATCTTTGAGCAAATATCAGATATAAACGACTAAAGAACAATTCTAACAATTTCCAGTTACCATGATCTCTCCCAACAAAAGCAAAATCCTAAACAAATGCCATAAAAATCCGATTAAATCGATCATAAATCTAGCCGAAACCCTAAAAATGATTTCTTCGACATTGGCCTATCAATTGATGGCGGAGGCAGTTGAGGTATTATCCCAGCATAATTAATCTGTGAATTATCTAAATTAACTAAAAAAGAACCTTATTAAATATTTAGCAGTATAGGAGGTACTTCTATTGGTGGAATACTAGCTTCTTCTTTATGCTCCAGTAAAAATAATACCACTCCTTATATTGCATGTACTGGGGAATTGGTGAATATTTTCTATAACTACTCTAGCACAATTTTCGGTAAAAGCATCAACAAATTTGATCCGATCGGATTATATACTAGTAAATACGATCCAAGTGGAATTAACAGCATCATCAACAAATATACCGACAACATAAAACTAAGTGATTGTATTTCAAATCTAGTTATACCAGCAGTTTATAAAGATTCATACGAAATGCATGTCTTTAGAACTGTAGATGCTTTTATTGACCCTGACAAAGATTATCTATTAAGAGATGTAATTAAGGCAACTAGCGCTGCTCCTTGCTTCTTCCCTGCTGTCGATGTTGTTAATGTCACTGGCAACAAAACTATTACCTTAGTTGATGGAGGGGTAGGTAAAAATGATCCTAGCAGTTTTGTATTGAATGATCTTATTATCTAAAGTTAGAATAATCATTATTAATAGAAAAATTAATTCTGTTTGTTGAGTTTCGGAACTGGTGAAAGCACTGATGAAAAAAAAATGAATAATTATAGTGGTTTGAGTGATGTCACTAAAATCATTAATAAGTTAGTCTGTAATTATAATTTATATTTTTCTTTTTTTATTCTTTCTTTTATTCATTTATATATTCATTTATTATTTATTTATTTTTAGGTACACATACTAATTTGGATCAGTAGGAGATTATTTAGAAATATGGATAATAGAGATACCACAGATTTTAGACTATTTTGGATGTAAAAGATTTCAAAAGTCTGGAAATCGATAGTTATGATAATTAAACACTTAACAAATATGTTGAACGTGCTAAAATAACTAGCCAATAATTCTTTGAATAGAAATACGGACCATTTTAAGATATGAGTTTAATAGATTGGATTGCAGAAAATACGGATAGAAGATTAGAAATGTTATGAAATTATTTATAAATAATCAATATTCTTACTTATATATATTGATATTTTAGTCCCAAGATCCAGTAGCTATCACTTGATTGTTCTTGGAAATATCGCAACAACTCTATAAATAAATATATTTTTTTGTTTACAATATTATCATTGTGTCCCACCAATGATTTTTCAAATTAAAAATTTGCCAAATTCCATTATTTGCTATATCCTTCTCTTGATGTCGAAATTAATTTGCTCTGTTAACTGTCGATTGAGAGGCTGTTAATTTAGTCTGTTGCTCCAAAAAACTCTTTATTTATTCTCAATTTTTTATCCTATTTATCGAAGTTTATTACTCGAATTATACCGTCAGTACTACCTGTTAATATTTTTTATTTTATTTTGCTATTATTATTCCAGTCTAGTTTGACACAATTTATCTATTAATATGATTTATTTATATTTACTCTATTTTCGTAATTGTAATCTCCTTTTAAATTACATACTAAATTGTAGTCTTTTACATCGTATAAACTTATACAGCCATCAAAATCTCCAGTACACATGAACTCATTATTATTATCAAAGCATATTGTGTAATTTATTTTACTTTAGGCTATTTTTATATTAATATTATTATTATTATTATTATCCTTTTTATCATTATTATTATATTTATTAAAATTCATTATTTTATTTATTTTTATGTATTTATAATAATAAATTATAATAAATACTTGTGATGTTTTTGAAAACCGCCTTTTTTTTTAAATCATAGATTATAATATTATTTGTGTCGTTAACTAGAGCCACTTAATCTGCTTTATCATTAAATTTAATATCATAAACAGGTCCATCACTAATTAGAATAGGTTTCTAATTTTTATTAACTCTTAAATCCCAGAATATCATTTGTTTATCACATCCTGAACTTACCAATAAATTTAGATCTAATTTGCTTTAATCCATACACCAAACTCCTCTATCATGACAAAGTAAATTGCTTATCACTTCCTTTTTATTTAAATCCCATCTTTTGATAAAATGATCATGACCTCCTGAAAATAATTCATTTTCATTTTGTAAATTGAATAAAATTGAGTCTATTCCTGATTAATGATTTTTCAACTATTTTTATGGTTTTTATTATTATAATAACCATTTTTCTATTATATTATCTGGATGATACATCAAATCTTTTTTATCAAATCTTTACAATTTTTACCCTTCTTAATAATCTAAATTCTTATTATCTTAATTACTTTTCATTTTATTTATAATAATTGATTTAAAAATTCAAGAAATAATAAAATTATATTAAATAGATAAATTTAAATTAAATATATTAAATATATAAAAATTTTTTGTAAAAAATAATATTTTTAATTAATATATCATAAATTATAATCAATTTTTATTTTTTCAATATTTTTATAAGAAAATTCAACTTATTATAGTTCCTTTTT
>Ga0315908_10004192_pt1 | contig 10388 bp, 10 predicted proteins | sample LakEriMetagenome_12_FD_203520 | JGI IMG/M metagenome (GOLD analysis project Ga0315908, IMG submission 203520) | Freshwater fungal communities from buoy surface, Lake Erie, Ohio, United States - Buoy 4 MA124 | ecosystem: Environmental > Aquatic > Freshwater > Lake > Lake biofilm | place: USA...
CATCGCCTTTGATGCCAAAGGCTTTGGCAATATCGCGCTTGGCGACAAGGCCGGGGTTCTCGGCGATCCATTGGCGGATCTGATCTTTGGTCGGAATGGGGTTCATGGCCTTTGCCTAACACGCCATGACACCCAAGACCACCGCCCGCCCTTTCATCTTGGCGAAAATACTCCCGCCGGAGGCATCCGCGGCTGACCACAGGAGCCTCCGGCGGGAGTATTTGGGGCCAAGATGAAATCAGCCGCAGGGGGTTATAGGGTCAGCACCATTTCGCGGTGGGGGATGCCGGCGTCGTCGAATTCCGGGCCAATGGCGGTGAAGCCGAGGCGTTCGTAAAAGCCAAAGGCATGGGTCTGCGCGCCGAGTTTGACCTTTGTCACGCCGGGCACGGAACGAAACCGCGCGACCGCCGCTTGCATCAGGTTCGCGCCAAGTCCGGTGCCGCGCGCCTCAGCCAGGACGCAGACTCGGCCGATCTTGCCGGTTTCGCCCAGCACCAAAAGCCGGGCGGAGCCGACGGGTTTGCCGTTTTGTGTGGCCAGAAGGTGGATCGCCTCGTCGTCCTTGTCGTCCACCTCATCGGCCTCGGAGACCCCTTGTTCTTCGATGAACACGGTGCGGCGCAGGGCGCGGCAGGCGGCGATGTCGCGGGTTTCGGTGATCAGCGTCATGCGAAATAGTCTTTCAGGATGCGGCCGTAGATCGCCTTGAGCTGGTGGATCTGCGCCACTTCGACCCGTTCATCGACCTGATGCATCGTTTTGCCGACCAGTCCGAATTCCACCACCGGGCAGTGGTCTTTGACAAAGCGCGCATCCGAGGTGCCGCCGGAGGTGGAGGGTTCGGGCAGGCGGCCGGTTTCGGCCTGCACAGCGCCTGCGACAAGTGCCGAGAATGTCCCCGGTGGGGTGAGGAAACTTTCGCCGGAGATCGAGATGCGGGCCGAAATCTCGACCCCGGTTTCAGCCTGCACGGCCGCTGCATGGTTGTGCAGCCACTCTGACAGGCTGGCCCCCGTGTGCAGATCGTTGAAGCGGATATTGACCGTGGCCGTGCCTTTGGCCGGGATGACGTTGTTGGCCGGGTTGCCGCAGTCGATGGTGGTGATCGCGAGGGTCGAGGGGTCGAAATGGGCGGTGCCTTGATCCAGCGGTTGCGCTTCGAGCCGTGAGAGCAGGGTGACCAGCGCCGACATTGGGTTCTTGGCGCGGTGTGGATAGGCCGAATGGCCCTGCACGCCTTTGGCGGTGAACCAGCAGGTCATCGACCCGCGTCGGCCGATCTTCATCATCTCGCCCATCTCATTGGGGCAGGTGGGTTCGCCGACAAGGCAATGGGTCATCCGCTCGCCCTCGGTCGCCATCCAGTCGAGAAGCGCCACGGTGCCATCGGTGGCCACGTCTTCCTCGTCGCCGGTGATGGTCAGGATCACCGCGCCATCGGGGGGGGTTTGGCGCACAAAGTCCACGGCGGCGGCGGCGAAGGCGGCGACGCCGGATTTCATGTCGGTGGCGCCGCGCCCATACATCCAACCGTCCACCACTTCAGCGCCAAAGGGATCGCGGGTCCAAGCGGCGAGATCGCCGACCGGCACTACATCGGTGTGGCCGTTGAAGCCAAAGCTTTTGTTGGCCCCTTTGGCCCCCCAGCGGGCGAAAAGATTGGCGATGCCGCCGCGATCCACGCGGGTGCAGGCAAAGCCTGCGCCTTCCAGAAGGTCTTGCAAGAGGACCAGCGCGCCGCCCTCAACCGGGGTGACCGAGGCGCAGCGGATCAGGCCTGCCGTCAGGGCGGCGGGGTCAACGGGCGGAGGGTTGGTCATGGTCTGTCCTTTCGGCGGGCTGGCTTTGGGATAGCGCAGCCGCCCGGCCAAAGGCAACCATGCCCGCGCCCTGTGGCCGATACGCAACCTGAGCGCGACAAGTCGGCGGAGGATTCAGTTTGGGATGACAGGGTGGAGTGGGCTGACTAGTCTTGTCGCCAAGGATGGAAGCCGGGGAAAACCCGGCCAAAGGTGGGCATGGCAGGCAAGAGCATCCCAGATTTCGGGCGGACCCCCTTGGCATCGCGCTTTGGGCCGGAGGCGGCGCATGGCTGACGACTGGCTGTTGCTGTCTGACCGCGCCCCGGTTTCCGATCTGGCCGATGGTCTGGTTGAGGCGGGGATGTTCGTGGTGGAGTTGCATCTGCCGCTGGATGAGGCGGCCGTGCTGTTGGATTTTCACAGCAGCGCAGGCTGGCCCCGCACCTTTACTCTGTTTCAGGATCCCTTGGTGGGTCTTGTGCTGGTGCATCGGCAGGGTCAAAGCGTGGCGCGCCATGCGCTGCCCGGGCCTTTGCCGCAGCACACCTGCACCGGCCGGCTGAGCCTGCGCTTTGATGCCCCGGCGCGGCATTGGGAGATGCGGTTGGAGTTTCTGGGCCGCGAGGATTTGCCCCCGCGCCGGGCGAGTGGACAGAACCCTTTGCCGATCCGGCTGGAGGATCTGGACCAGCTGAACCACGGGTCGGCCCGGCTGTCGCGGCACGCGTCGGTTTTGTGGTTTGGGCTGACCCGAGGGGCCGATTTGCCAGCGCGTGCGCCGTGGATCGGGCAGCGCACGCCCATTCAAACCGCGGAAGGTCCGGTTCTGGCCGGGCATCTTAAGCCCGGCGATCTGGTGGCCACGGCGGACGGTGGCCTCTTGCCGCTGCGTCGGATCACCCGGCTGGACCTTCCGGCCTGTGGGTCATTCTCCCCCATCATCCTGCGCGCGCCCTTCTTTGGGGCCAGCCATGACATGTTGGTGGCCGCCGATCAGCGGGTGGCGCTGACCGGGCCTGAGGTGGAGTATCTGTTCGGCGAGGAATGGGTGCTGGTGGAAGCGGGTGCTTTGGTTGATGGCCATTCAGCCTTGGCCGAGCAGCGCCGCGCTGTGGCGTCGGTCTTGATGCTGGAGTTTGACCATCCGGCGCTGATTTTGGCGGATGGCTGTCCGCTTGTCGCGGCCTCTCAGGGTCGGTCTGTGCCGATGCGGATGCTGGAGCCCTATGAGGTGCTGACGCTGATGGCGCTTTTGGGCCGGGCCAGTCAGCGCCGTGTGGCCTAAGCGGCCTTAGTCGAAAAACGGCGTCATCTGTGCCACGATGACCGAGTTTTCGGCCAAGGCGCGGCCCATCAGTTTGCGCTCTTCGGCGTCGATCTCATCGCCTGCGGCTTCGCGTTCTTCGATGGTGCCAAGGCCTTCAACCTCGAGCACCGCAAGATCGGCCTCTTTCAGAATGGCGACGGTTTCGCGCACGGCCTCGGCCTCATCCACGCCGCTGGCATAGATCATCAACCCGCCGCCCGTGGCCTTTTCGGGCAGGCCGTCGCCCGCCTTGCGGCCCACCTCGACCAAAAGCGTATAGACGCTTTGGGCGCGTTTCACCTTGGCGGGCTTTTCGGCGGGGGTGCCTTCGGGTTTGTCGGCCTCGGTCATTGCGGCCTCAGTCCCGCAGGAGTTCGTTGATCGAGGTTTTGGAGCGCGTCTGCGCGTCGACCTTTTTCACAATCACAGCGCAGTAAAGGTTGATCCCGCCCTTGGACGGCATCGATCCGGCCACCACAACCGACCCGGGCGGCACTTCGCCATACATCACGTCGCCGGTTTCGCGGTCGACGATCTTGGTCGATTTGCCGATGAACACGCCCATGCCAAGGACCGAGCCTTCGCGGATGATGCAGCCTTCGACCACTTCGGAGCGGGCGCCGATAAAGCAGTTGTCTTCGATGATGGTCGGGCCAGCCTGCATGGGTTCCAGCACGCCGCCGATCCCGACGCCGCCTGAAAGGTGGACGTTCTTGCCGATCTGGGCGCAAGAGCCGACCGTGGCCCAGCCGTCGACCATGGAGCCTTCATCGACGAAAGCGCCGATGTTCACGAAGGACGGCATCAGGACGACGCCCTTGGCGATATAGGCCGAGCGGCGGACGATGGAGCCCGGCACGGCGCGGAAGCCTGCGGCGCGCCAGTCGGACTCGGTCCAGCCTTGCCATTTGGAGGGGACCTTGTCCCACCAATTGGCGCCACCGTTGGAGCCGGAGATTTCATACATGTCGGTCAGGCGGAACGACAACAGAACGGCCTTTTTGGCCCACTGGTTTACGTGCCAATCATTGCCGTGCTTTTCGGCCACGCGCAGTTTGCCGCTGTCCAGCGCCGAAAGCGTGGCCTCGATCGCATCGCGCGTCTCGCCCTTGGTGGCGGGGCTGATGCCGTCGCGGGCCTCCCATGCGGTTTCGATGGCGGCTTCAAGTGCGGCGTAGGACATGGACGGGGCTCCCTGAAAGGTTCGCAGCCCTATAGCCGCCCCTGACCCATCGTGCAATCTTTCCGAGATTTGGCAGTCCGCGATCTGGCTGTGCAGGGCCTGCACATGCGAAAGGGGCGAAGTTCCCTCGCCCCTTTCCCAAACCAGAAGGCTTGCAGGTCAGAAGGAATAAACCAGCGAAACGCCCAGTTTGTTCTCGCTGCGCACGGCGCGGGAATCGTTGTATTCGGTCAGATAGCTGACCCGCGTGGCAAACATTTCGGACATTTTGAAATTCAGGCCCAGATCATTGTTGATCCGCAGGGCTGAATCCGACTTCAGAACATCGGTGTCATTGGTGGCAAACACTCCATCGCTGAGCCGGGCATAAAAGCGCGACGAGGCGATATAGCCGGTCTCGGTGTCACTGGCCCCGGTGCCATCTTCAAGATAGCTGATCCCTATACCGGCCTGCACCCGAAAGGTCATTTCTGGGGTGTTGATCAGGCGATATCCCGGACCAAAGCCGATGAAGGCATCGGTTTTGACATCGGTGGCCAAGGCCGCCAGCCCGTCGGATTTTACCCGACCCAGCGCAAAGCCGTAAATTGCGTCGTCAAAGTAATAATTGGCCTCGTAGACGGCAAAGACGTCTTCCTTGGTTTTAACCGATCCGGATTCTGAAAACTCTATCACCAGACCAATGTTCTGGATCATCGGCCCGGCCGCGTAGCGCATCCGCGCGCCCAGACTGACCTCGCTCGAGTCGGTGGCACCGGTCTTGCCGCTGTAGCCCAGCGAGGAGCTGCCTGACAGGCCCTCACGGTATTCCGGGCTGCCATAGCGGAACGGGTCGTTGCTGCGGTTCAGATCAATCTGCGTGGTCCGGTCAATCTCGTCGATCCGGTCATCCACGGCGCGAATGCCGATCAAAGTGGTTTGTGCTGTAACTGCCTGCGCGCCAAGCGCCAAAGCAAGGGCCGCAGTGCCGGCCAACAATTGTAAATGGGTCATGAAAAGGCCCTCCTAAAGAACGCCCGCAAAATCTGCGCACCCCTCCCTTATGCGCCCTCGGTTGGCTGGCCGTGCTGATATGGGTCAGTGTTGGGGTCGTTTTGCGAAGTGGGTCGTTGGGCGCGGCCTTTCCAAGCCAGTGCAAAGCCGTTACCCCTTTGGTCTGTATTCCGTTTAAGGCTGTGTTTGATGAAAGACGAACCTCGCGCCCATCCGTTCCGCGACAGCACTCAGGATATTGAGGCGGCGCATCGGATCCCCGACACCCCGCAGACCCGTGCCCCGGCCTATCGTCTGGCCTTTGCCGACCCCGATTTCATGACCCGCGAAGAGCTGCGCCCGGTGCGGTTGCAGTTGGAGCTTTTGAAGCCGCAGTTGGTGATGGATGAGCGCGGGATCGAATCCACGATTGTGCTGTTTGGCGGCGCGCGGATTCCGGCGCCGGAACATAAGGACAGCGCCAAGACCCCGATGCTGGCCGAGCTGACGCGCTATTACGACGAGGCGCGGCGGTTTTCACGCCTGATGACCGAGCGCAGCATGGAGTCTTACGGCAAGCAGAACGTGATCGTCACCGGCGGTGGCCCCGGTGTGATGGAGGCGGGCAATCGTGGTGCGGCCGAGGCGGGGGGCCAGTCGATTGGGCTGAACATCGTTTTGCCGCATGAGCAGGCGCCGAACCAGTATGTCACGCCGGACCTGTCGTTCAACTTTCACTACTTTGCCATTCGCAAGATGCATTTCCTGATGCGGGCGGCGGCGGTTTGCATCTTTCCCGGCGGGTTTGGCACGCTGGACGAGATGTTTGAAAGCCTGACGCTGATCCAGACCAAGCGGATGAAGCCGATCCCGTTCCTGTTGTTTGGGCGCGCGTGGTGGGAGACGGTGATCAACTGGGGCCATCTGGCCGAGGCGGGGGTCATCAGCCCCGAGGATCTGAAGCTGTTTCAGTTCGTGGAGACCGCGGAAGAGGCGATGGCGGCGATTGATGCTTTTGAGACCCCCTGCCCCTAGGGTTTGGGGGCTAGGAAGTCACGCTGCCAGTCGGGCAGGAATTCCACGCGGTTGCAGTTGGAGAACCGGGCCAATCGGTCGAGTTCGGCCATGAGTTTGGCCGTGCGGGCCTTGGTCAATTGCACACCGGCCTCGGGCCAGAAGGCGCGGACCCTGAGGACGCCTTCGGCGCGGTGGGCTTTGGCGTCCAATCGGCCGACCAGCCGGTCACCTTCCAGAACGGGAAAGACATAATAGCCCCAGCGGCGTTTGGGTTCGGGCACGAAAACCTCGATGCGGTAGTGAAAGCCGAAGAGGAATTCTGCGCGCGCCCGGTCGCGCAGGGCGGGGTCAAAGGGGGACAACACGCGCAGCCGGGTGGGCGGGGGCGGGGCTTCCTCGGCGTTCGTCAGAAGATCGGGGCGGGCAAGGGTGGGGCGTAGCGATCCATCGGCCCCTTCGACTGCGATTTCCACAATCTCGCCCCGCGCCAAAGCGGCCTGCGCCCATGCCCGCGCTGCGTCACGCGGGAGTGCATCCCAGAAGGCGGCGATTTCGCCGACCGAGCCAAAGCCCAGATGGTCAAGCGCGCTGGTGCAGGCCCAGTTGGCCTTGGCCTCAGCCGAGACTTCGGCCTGCAAAAGCGGTGCGGGGATCACGCGTTCGGTCAGGTCATAGACCTTTTGGAACCCCTCGCGCCGGGTGATCGCCAGTTGTCCGGTGCGCCACAGCCATTCCAGCGCGGTTTTCGACGGGTGCCAGTCCCACCAGCCGCCGCTGCCGCGCGGTTCGTCCGTGCTGACATCGGCGGAGGTGACGGGGCCATGGGCGGCGATGTGGTTCAGGATCCGGTCGAACTGCGCCTCATAACCGTCGCGGAACCAGCGCTGCCAACTGCCGTGCAGGCGGGCGGCGTCGCGTTCAAAGCGGTGCTTCCAATAGGGATAGGTTTCCATTGGCAGGATGGCCGCGTCATGGGTCCAGTGTTCCCAAAGGTGGCGGTCCTGTTCGAGCGGGGCTTTCAGCGCCTCGGGTCGGTAGCTTTGGTCGCGCGACCACAGGATCATGTGATGGGCGCGTTCGACTGTGGTGATGCTGTCGACCTGCACAAAGCCGATGCGGCGCACCAGATCGGTCGGGGCCGTTCCGCGCGCGCTGTCTGACAGGCCGTGGCGCTGGAGGAACACGCGCCTTGCCAGTTTGTTGGGCAATCGAACCAAGGGGAGTGACGTGACCATAAGGCAAAGGCCTATCAGGTCAGCCGCAGCCGTCAATCACACCCTGTGCAAGCGGTGGTCAGAAACGCGATTAGACCGCTTCGGCGAAGACCGGTAGCTGGCTGTCCTGCGCGTCCAGCGCGGCGATGTCCTCGGCGTCAAGACTGACCATGCCGTCCAGCTCTTCCAGCCGCTTTTGCCAGATCAGATTGTTGCTGACGGCATTTTGCACGGCCACATGCAGGTCAGCTGCCGTGCAGGGCAGGGCCAGCGAGGAATCGCAGATCGGCAGGCGCTCGGTCGAGAAGTCATGCGCGGCCATCCGGGTCGATGCGAGGATGATCGGCAGATCGGGGTGCTCTTCGCGCAGCATCAAAAGCTTTGCGATCACGGAGGTGATGCCGCCAAAGCCCTCGATCTCGATGATCAGCATCGACCAATGCTCGATGGGAAGTCCCAGAAGATTCTGGAACTGCCCCATGTCGCTGCAGACGGCCACGTCACGGCCCTGCTTTCTGAGATGCTCGATCTGGAAGGTCAGCGGCGCGGGATCGGCGGCCAGAACCAGCACTGGCCCCGCATGCAACGGACCCGTGGGTGCGGCCTTGTCATGGGCCTTGAACACTTTCAGGCGGTTGTCCCTGCCAGCATCGGTGGTCTTGAGGTCGCGCATCCTGCTCTCCTGTATGCCGCCGGTTTTACCCGCCTGTGCATGGTCTTAACGCCCATCGGCAAAGACCTTTTCACGCTCAGTATCGGCGCTTCAAAGATATGGCGCAAAACAGCATTCGGTCGATTGAGATGCCCGAAGGATAGAAAGATTACTCAATAGTTAGAATTTTCCGAAAAGAGGCTGGAGATATCCTCGTTTTGGGTTCACTATCTCTATTCAGCGAATCGTCTGAGGCTTGGACTTTTCAGGATTTCTGCTAAACAAAGCTTGATTTGTTGCGATCTGCGCTTGGTTTTCCCAAGATTTCTTTTTGGTTATATCACAAGCGCAAGTTATTTATCTTTAGCTGTATAGCAGTCTCTTTCGAGAAATCGACATTCAAAGGGTTGATCTTGGGCTGTTTACTGACCTACTTCCGCCAGATCGGTCCAAATGGTCCTTCATTTAGAGAACGTTTGACGGAAAAATGACAGAAGATGCCCCCGCCAACCGAATGCGTGTCCTCGTAGTTGATGACCACCTGCTTTTGGCAGAAACCGTCGTCATGGCGCTGTCGAGCACCGGTTTGATGGAAGTTGAGTCGGTTTCAGGCATTGACGCAGCCTTGGGCCGCATCGCCGGCTCTGGTCGGTTTGATGTGGTCTTGTTGGATTATTCGATGCCGGGCGGTGATGGGCTGGCCGGGTTGCGCCATATCATCGCGGCGAATGGCAAGGGTGTCGCCGTGTTCTCGGGCGTGGCAACGCCGGCTGTGATTGAGCGCGCGTTGGCCGAAGGGGCGATGGGGTTTATCCCGAAGACGCTGCCGCTGAAATCCTTGGAAAGTGCCGTGCGGATGATCGCGCAGGGTGAGGTTTTCGTGCCTTACAACTATGTTTTGCAGGTGATGGGCAAAGAAGAGCCTACCACGAACCTGAAGCCACGCGAACGGCAGGTTTTGCAGCTGGTGTGTGAGGGTGCGCAGAACAAGGAAATCGCCTTCAAGCTCAAGCTGAGCGAAGTGATCGTCAAGGCGGATGTCAAATCCCTTTGCCGCAAGCTTGGGGTTCGCAACCGGACCGAAGCCGCAATGATGGCGCGCAACGAAGGCCTGTGCTGAACAGGCTATCGTACGGGCCGGACGGTGACGAGATTGCCAGTTCCCCCTCCGGTTTCCGAGGACCCTATGCCTGTAGACAACAGGACTTCGGGCAAAGCGCGCCCGCCACACCCTAAAGCGTCTTTAACAGAGGCACATCTCGTGGCTTTGGCCGGGGCTGTGCAGGACATGGACTTTGTCGGGGGCCACGGGTCTGACCTTGAAGCCGGTCTGATCGCGGCGTTGCGCCGGGGCAAGGCAACGCTCAAGGCAGATGTCTGCGCCTTGGTGCGCCGGACCGATACGGGCGATCTTGCCGTGGCGCTTGAGATTGACGGCGAGGCGACGCGCGCGCTGGCCGGAACTCAAACCCAACCGGACAAGCGGCCGCGTCTTGTGGCCCCGGTCGAGCGTGCGGGCGATACATCGCTGCTGCTTTGGGCGGTGTCGGAGGGGACACATGCCTTCTCGGCGGAGGCGAACAGCTTTTTCCAAGCCCTAGCGCAGGCCATCCGGGACCGGCTTGATCTTGCCGATGCCCGCGATCTGGAGCAGGCCAATCGTCCGCCGGAACCTGGGGTCTCCACGCTTTATTGGCAGATCATCGAGCTGACCAATGATCTATTGGGGCATCAGGGGCCAGATATTGATGCGCATATCAATCTTGCGCTGGCGCGGGTCGGCCAGTTGGTTGGGGTGGGGCGCAGCTATGTCTGTCGGTTGCAACCGCCCGGCCAGATCAGCACCACGCATGAATGGACCGCGCCGGGTGTTCCGGTGACGCTGAACATCGGCCAAGATCTGCCCTTTGGGTTGCTGGACCCTTGGCATGATCAGTTGAAAGAACCGCGTCCTGTTGCCATTGAGGATGTCGACGCACTTCCCAAAGAGCTGCCCACCCGCGGCATTTTGCAAGAGCAGGGCGTCAAATCGATGGTGGCGGCCCCGATGCGCCGGAACGGCAAGTTTGCGGGCTGTGTCGGCTTTGACTGCACGCTGCGTCCGCGCAGCTTTACGCCTGATGCGTTGCGCCTGATGCAATCGGTCGCCAATGCGATCGACGTGCTGTTGTTCCGGCGCGATGCCGAGCAAGAGGCGAGCATCGCCAAGGCCAAGCTGCAGGCGCACAGTGACCGCCAG
>Ga0315908_10004194_pt1 | contig 10387 bp, 5 predicted proteins | sample LakEriMetagenome_12_FD_203520 | JGI IMG/M metagenome (GOLD analysis project Ga0315908, IMG submission 203520) | Freshwater fungal communities from buoy surface, Lake Erie, Ohio, United States - Buoy 4 MA124 | ecosystem: Environmental > Aquatic > Freshwater > Lake > Lake biofilm | place: USA...
CATCTGTATAATGGCGACCTTTTCTAACGTTCGGTGACATACCGATGCTGTGAAGCACGAAGTCAACCTTACCGCCGAAGTGTTCCATAGATTGAGTGAACAAATTATCGATATCCTGTTCGTTCGTTGCATCAGCAGCGATGATTGGACAGTTTCCTAATTTGGCAGAAAGTTCTTTAATCTCTCCCATTCTCATCGCAATCGGTGCGTTGGTCAAAACGATTTCAGCACCTTGTTCGTAAGCTTTTTCAGCTACTTTCCAAGCGATTGACATGTTGTTGAGGGCACCACTAATGATTCCCTTCTTTCCTTTAAGCAGATTATTTGACATAAGGTCTTGGGTTTATAGCGCAAAGCTAAAAGGATTTTTGAGAGTGCAGCTTTTCTGAGATAGACTTTGCAGCAATCCAGGAAGTCGTCCAAGCAGCTTGAAAATTAAATCCGCCCGTAACAGCGTCAATATTCAGTACTTCTCCAGCGAAGTAAAGCCCGGGGAAACGCTTGGCTTCCATGGTTTTAAAGTTAATTTCAGTCAAATCCACACCGCCAGAAGTCACAAATTCATCTTTAAATGTGGATTTGCCATTGACTTCAAAAATTGCGCGCGTTAAATTATTAGCAATATGTTCCAATGCTTTATTACTCGCATCAGCCCATTTCATTTGTTCAGTGATATGCTCAGAACATAGAGAAATCCATAGTCTGAGTGGAATCTCAAATGCTGAAAAAGAGAAGATTGCTTTCTTTGGTTGCTCCTCTCGTAATCTTTTCATGGTATCCATGACACTTTCAAAGTCTTCATTTGCGAGCCAATTGACTTTGATTTTGAATTTATAGTCCCAATTATTTAGCTCTCTTGCAGCCAAAGCGGACAGCTTCAAAATTCCAGGCCCACTCAATCCCCAATGGGTAATGAGCATTGGACCATATGAATCGAATTTCGAATCCTCAATACTCACATGAGCATAAGTGGAGGAAAGTCCTGCCAGCCCGTCAATTCTTTTGTCTTTAATATTAAAGGTAAAAAGTGAAGGAACTTGATCAATCATATGAAGGCCCAATTCCGATAGGATATCCCACATTTGAGGACTGCTGCCCCCTGCGATGATAACAGCGTCGGCCTCTATTTCTTCTTTTCCTTCAATTTCAACGTACCACTTCTCATCTCTGCTTGATATTCTGGTTATTCCGCTTTGTAAGCTGATTCGAGTGTTCTTTTTAGCTGTTGCTAATTCAAGGCAATCAATAATTGTTTGAGAAGAGTCTGTTGTTGGAAAAACACGGTTATCGTTCTCCGTTTTCAGCGCCACTCCCCGATCTTCAAACCATGCGAAAATATCACCAGGTTGAAATCTAGTGAATGGACCTATTAGTTCTTTTGAACCTCTAGGATAATATTTTACCAGTTCTTTTGGTTCAAAGCAAGCGTGGGTAACATTGCATCGACCGCCGCCACTGACTTTGACTTTAGCAAGAACCTTATTTGATTTCTCAAGAATTTGAACTTGTACATCTTCGGAAACATCCATATTGGCTGCCGCGAAATAGCCTGCTGCTCCACCACCGATGATTAGTACTCTTGACATATTTTACTTCTTTAATTTATTGTTTATCAGAGTGATGATAATAATAGCCACCCCAAATGTATGCAACCAAAAAGCCCCACCTCGTTGGCGGGGCTTAATGGCTTAAACTGAAAAACTAAAAACTATCGTAATTGTTTTGAGCCAGGACGGCTCAACTCAACTAACTCTTTATGTGTTTTAGGTAACACTACCTAATACAATACAAAAATATGAGGATTTTGTATATTATACAAGAAGTTTATGCAAATAATATAGTCCACAAATTCACGAAAAAAACCTTAACTTTAAAAGTCAGCTATTTAGGGTCAATTCCCGTTAATTTCTATGCGTGAGGAATATCCGAATAAAAACATGTTTTGACAGAACAAACTCAATTAATTTGTAGGCAACACCTTTCCTGGGTTTAGTATCCCTTTTGGGTCAAATACCCTTTTTATGGATCTCATCAGGTCTAATTCAATGTTTGTGAATGCTATAGGCATATAATTCTTTTGAACCAATCCAATCCCGTGTTCTCCACTCAACGTACCTCCCAACTTTACACACAATTCAAAAATCTCTTTTATGGCAATCGGCAAATCATTATTCCATTTATCATCACTCAATTCACCTTTGATAATATTGATATGTAAATTGCCATCTCCCGCATGTCCATAACAGACAGATTTGAATCCGAAACGGGATCCTATTTCCTTCACCCCTTTCAATAGAACTGGCAATTCGAATCTTGGTACTACAGTGTCTTCTTCTTTGTAAACAGAGTTAGACTTAACGGCTTCGCCGACCTTTCGCCTCAATTTCCACAATTGGTTCTTTTGGTTTTCATCGTCAGCAAATAGTATTTCACCAGCTCCATATTCTTGAACTACTTCTGATATTTTCTCACAATCAGCCATCATCGAATCAAGATGATTTCCATCTACTTCTATTAAAAGATGCGCTTTTACATTATCATCTATTGGAAGAATTACATCATCAACGAATCTTAGCGTCCAATCAATAGCGTCTCTCTCCATAAACTCTAAAGCGGAAGGTGTAATACCTGCTCTGAAAATAGCACTTACAGCCTCACAAGCATTTTCAGCGGAGGTAAATGGCACGAGCATTAGGATGTCACTACTCGGTTTTGGAATGAGCTTTAATGTTGCTTTTGTAATAACTCCAAGAGTGCCTTCGCTGCCCACCATCAATTGGGTTAGATTATATCCAGTCGAATTTTTTAGAGTATTCGCTCCTGTTTGAATGACATCACCATTCGGTAAAACCACTTCGAGATTCAATACAAAATCCTTGGTCACACCGTACTTAACAGCATGAGGACCACCGGCGTTTTCAGCGAGATTGCCACCAATAAAACATGACCCACGACTTGAAGGATCAGGAGGATAGTATAAACCTTGTTTTGCCACTTCTTCTTGTAAAACCTGAGTTATAACTCCCGGCTCCACAATCAATTGGAGATTTTTATCATCAATAGAAATGATTCGATTGAAACGCTCCATGCTCAAACCTACTCCACCATTCACGCTAAGAGCTCCTCCACTAAGGCCTGTTCTGGCGCCAATAGGAGTAACACAGATCGACTGCTCATAGCAATGCTTCAAGACCAGGGAGACTTCAGAAGTGGTAGTTGGTTTTACGACAACATGCGGCGGGAAAACCAAATCTTCTGTTTCATCATGACCATAGTCGTTGAGGATTTCTTTATCGGTAAAAACAAAGCTCTCGCCTACAATTTCAATGAACTGCTTTATATCAGATTCGTCTAATTTCTTATACATACGACAAAAGAAATAGGAAAAAGAAGATTGAGGTATTGTATTTGAAAGAATTAACTAACAGCGCATACTCAACAAATACCGCTCATAAATAAAATTGGGTCGACCTTGGTGGTTGTGTTAATTTCGTCCTCCTAGAAATATGAAAATGAAGAAATTTACCTTGATTATTGGGGCATTCCTTTTAACCGCCTCTCTGCCACTATTATCGCAAAAGAACCTTACAAACAAATTGATATGGGAAGGTCCTGAGTTTTCGGGCGACTTCTTCGCTGGTTTGAACTCCATGAATGATGGTTTGCACTATTCGCTTTCTGAAGAAAGTGATGCTTTTGGGACACAAATCGTAAAATACAGTTACTCTACCGGCGAAAAAGTTGGAGTAATCTCAACTGCAAAAGACATCTTTGGCAATACCGACAAATCAATTGAAGACTATGCTTTCAGCACAGATGAAAGCAAAATTCTGATAAGCACTGATATCGAGCCAATCTATCGCTACAGCTCTTATTCTAACTTTTTTGTGCATGATATGACGTCAAAAAAGACGTTCCCTATCACAGATTTCAAAAAAGGAAAACAACGCCTTGCAGACTTTTCTCCTGATGGAACTAAAGTGGCTTTTGTAAGAGATAACAATCTTTTCGTTGTAGATCTTGCTACACGCACTGAAACGCAAGTGACTTTCGATGGAGAAAACAACAAGATTATTAATGGAGGAACCGATTGGGTATATGAAGAAGAATTTGCGATTGTAAAAGGATTTGAATGGAGCCCGTCAGGCGATCGCCTTGCATACTATCGTTTCGACGAAAGCGAAGTGCGTGAATTCGGCATGGACATGTACGGGGAACTTTATCCTGATCGTTACACTTTCAAATACCCAAAAGCTGGTGAGAAGAATAGCGAGATCAGTATTTTCATTTATGACACTAGCAACCAAACAAGCCGCAGAGTCAACATTGGAACTGAAACTGACATTTACATTCCTAGGATTAAATGGACAAAGAGCAATGATAAGTTATGCGTAATGCGCATGAACCGTCACCAAAATCACCTCGAGTTCTTGTTGACTGACTTATCTAAAGTTCAACCTTTCGATATTGAAACTACAGTAATCTATGATGAAACTGCGAATACCTATATTGATGTAAATGATGCATTGACATTCACAAGTGATGGCAAGAATTTCATCTGGAACAGTGAGCGCGACAATTACAATCACTTGTATCTTTTTGATATGACAGGAAAAGTGGTTTCTCAATTAACAAAAGGAACTTGGGATGTGATAGACTTCTATGGCTATGATGAAGCAAGTAGCACTATTTACTACAGTTCTAGCACCAATGGAGTAACAGAAAAAGATGTGTACTCGTACAGCTTTAAATTGAAAAAACCAGAGCCTAAAAAATTGAGTGTTAACCGTGGAGTAAACGATGCTACATTCTCAAAAGGCTTTAAATTCTATTTGCTAAACCACAGTGATGCGAACACTCCAACGAACATTACTCTTTACGATCAAAAAGGAAAATCAATCCGCAATATTGTAAATAACGCAGCTCTAAAAGGAAGACTAGAGAAATATGATTTGACTAAAAAAGAGTTTTTCACTTTTAAAAATACAGATGGAACTGAGTTGAATTGCTGGATGATGAAGCCTAAGAACTTTGATTCTAACAAAAAATACCCTGTTCTAGTTGCGATTTACGGAGGCCCTGGTCACAATACTGTTGTTAATCAATGGGAAGGTCGTGGATACATGTGGCACCAACTGCTTTGTCAAGAAGGATATATTGTAGTGAGTGTTGATCCACGCGGCACTCAATACCGCGGTCGCGAATTCAAGCACGCTACCTATATGAATCTTGGTAAGCCTGAAACAGCAGACTTCATTGATTTTGCAAAGTATCTACAAGGTTTAAATTATGTAGATCCAAAACGTGTTGGGATGCAAGGTTGGAGTTATGGCGGATATATGACATCATTGTGTATGACCAAAGGAGCTGACTACTACAAGACAGGTATTGCAGTAGCTCCTGTTACTAATTGGAAATACTATGACAGTATCTACACAGAACGTTTCATGCGCACACCACAGGAAAATAGCGGTGGTTACGAGAACAATTCCCCTATCAACTTTGTAAAAAGCATGAAAGGAAATTACCTATTGATTCATGGTTCTGCAGACGACAATGTGCATTATCAGAATACAATGGACATGACAACAGCTTTGGTAAAAGAGAATATACCTTTCGACATGTTTATTTATCCGAATAAGAACCACAGCATTTATGGAGGAAAGACACGTCTTCACCTCTACACTAAGATGACTGAGTTTTTGAAAGAAAATCTCTAGTTGACTAGTTTCAATTTTAATTTCCAAACTTCAAGCTAACCCCCGGAATTCTTGAGTAGCTTGTAGTTTGGCTTCCCTTTATTACATTTGGCGGAAACCTTTTTATACCAAACCATAAATCCTATATGACAAATAACAGCTCAACTTCAAAACACCCATTAGGTCTGTACCTCTTGTTTGTGACAGAAATGTGGGAACGTTTCAGCTATTATGGAATGAGAGCCATCTTCATGCTTTTCATGGTGAAAGTGCTTTTATTGAACGACAAAGAAGCATCCGAAATCTATGGAAGTTACACAGGCCTTGTATATCTGACCCCGTTATTAGGCGGATATCTCTGTGATAGATATTTGGGAAATAGAAGGAGCATTCTTATTGGTGGCTTGCTTATGGCTGTCGGTCAGTTCTTCATGTTTTTGAGTGCGAGTGTTGGAGCTGAGGGTGGTGTGCCATTAATGTGGACAGGTCTCACAGCACTGATAGTTGGTAATGGTTTCTTTAAACCAAACATCTCTACAATGGTGGGCCAATTGTATCCATCAAACGACCGTCGAATCGATAGCGCATTCACTATATTTTACATGGGTATTAATCTTGGAGCGTTCTTCTCACCTCTTATTTGTAGCTCTTTCAGTGATTACAAATGGGGCTTTTTAGCAGCCTGCATTGGAATGTTGCTAGGTTTAGTAACTTTTATTGCATTGCAGAAGAAATACCTTATTTCCGAAGAAGGTCAAGAAATTGGAAAATCAGTGAAGCCGCTTGATTTGAAATCAATTCTCATGATTGTAGGATCCATTGGAATCATTTTCTTCATGCTGAATTTTAAGCAATGGTTCAAATCTGAAACCGATATTATATCCTATTTCATTTATGGTTCAATGGTTATAATGCCAATACTTATCTTAACGGATAAGAGTCTAAAGCCATTTGAAATCAAAAGAATCATGGTCATTTTTATACTTGCTTTCTTTGTAATATTCTTTTGGGGTGCTTTTGAGCAAGCTGGTGCCTCATTGACACTTTTTGCTGACCGTCAGACTGATCGAACCGTCCTTGGTTGGGAAATGCCCGCTGAGTATTTTCAATCCGTAAATCCTCTTGCTGTAATTACACTTGCGCCTCTATTCTCCATATTGTGGGGAATGCTCTATAAGCGCAAATTAGAGCCATCATCTCCAACTAAAATGGCTTATGGCCTTGCACTTGTTGCGATTGGTTATGTTGTGATTGCAATAGCTGTTAAGGGCTTGGGAATGGGTGAAAAAGTGAGTATGTGGTGGTTAGTAGCACTTTATGTAATTCATACGATGGGTGAACTTTGCTTATCTCCAATAGGACTTTCTATGGTTTCAAAACTCGCTCCCTTGCGCCTTTCATCGTTATTGATGGGTACGTGGTTTTTGGCAAATGCTGCAGCTAATAAATTTGCGGGAACACTAAGTGCATTGATTCCACCGAGCGATGCAACTGCTCAAACTACATATCCTAGTTTCCTTGGATTTCAAATCACCAATTTGTACGAATTTTTCACATTATTCATTGTTATGACAGGAGTTGCCGCTGGAATATTATTCTTCCTAAGCCGCACACTTCAAAAAATGATGAATACTCCAGAGACCAACTAATCTCAACTTATTATGTGGTCTAAACACCCCAAGTCACTTCCTTTTCTCTTTTTATCTGAAATGTGGGAACGTTTCGGTTATTATTTAATGATCGGCATTTTCACTCTTTACTTGAAAGATGTTAAGACTGGCTTTGCTATGACCGAAAGGGAAGCAGCTGATTTATATGGGACTTTTATCGCATTGGTATTTCTCACTCCTTTCATTGGAGGTTTAATAGCGGATAGATATCTGGGCTATTCCAAATCAATAGTTATTGGCGGCCTATTTATGGCTGCCGGTTATATGCTAATGGGTATTCATTCGTTACCCATGTTGTATTTGGCAATGACATTAGTGATTGTAGGAAATGGTTTTTTCAAACCAAATATCTCTACCCTATTAGGCAATTTTTATTCTACTGATAAGTATCGCGAACGAAAAGATGAAGGTTACAATATTTTCTACATGGGAATTAATGTTGGAGCGTTCATCTGTAATTTCTTTGGTGCAGCCTTATACAATATACTTGGATGGCAATGGGCATTTTTTGCCGCAGGTGTAGGAATGGTAATAGGAGTTGTTGTATTTATTATTGGCTCCAAACACTACGCAGGATACACTGCCCCAAAAGGCACCAAGCCTGGTGACATGCCATTGTCAAGAATAGTATTGTTGATTTTGATTCCGTCCGTTCTTTTTGGATTGGGAGGTTGGTTTATCAATGGAGTCGAAGGCCCAAATAATTTGCAAGCCGCAATTTTTGGCAGCGATAGCACCGATGCTTTCATTTTCGCATGCATACCTGTTATCCTTTTTTATTCAAGTTTGTATTTCAAAGCAGCACCAGAAGACAAACGTCCTGTAGGAGCATTGCTTACCATTTTTGCAGTAGTAATAATGTTTTGGGCTGTATTCAAACTAAACGGTACAGCTCTGAATACATGGGCAAACAACTATACGGACAGAACAATTCAAGGCACCACAGAAGATGTTATGAATGGTTTGAAACTGTCCACTGAATTAACTTATTCAAAGGACAGCACCAAGCTTTATGACGAGCAATTCAGGCTAATAAAAGAAAACGGAAAAACAGTAACAGTTGTAGATTATCCCAACTACTTCAAAAACGTTTCTGAAAATGAAATGCCTAGTGAAGGTCAATCAATCAGTGTCTGGTCAACCAATTTGAGTCAATCAATTAATCCTTTTTGGGTTATCATCCTTACTCCATTGGTCGTTGCGTTCTTTTCATTTTTGAAAATCAGACAGAAAGAACCATCAACTGCTACAAAAATTGCTTTTGGCTTGCTTATAAGCGGATTATCAGTACTTGTTATGATTGGGGCTGTAAAAGCAGGCGACAATGGAAGTGAAAAAGTGAGTGTCTGGTGGCTAATGGCCAATTACGGTATCATTACAATCGGAGAACTTTTTCTAAGCCCAATGGGACTTTCGCTTGTTTCTAAATTGAGTCCCGTTTCCATTACATCTTTGATGATGGGAGGTTGGTTCTTAGCAACATCCATTGGAAACAAACTCAGTGGTGTTTTAGCGAGTATGTGGGATGGTTATGATAATAAAGCTGATTTCTTCTGGATCAACTTCATGCTTTTGCTAGGTGCGGCTGGAATAATGTTCTTATTATTAAAAAGACTTAATTCTGCAATGCAAGAAAAAGGTGTTCATTAATTTATAATAGGTTTTTATGAGTCAAATACTCGATTACGAAGAAGAAGTTCCGAAAGTGGATTCAGCATTAGCTGAAATCCAGAATTTCAAAGGAAAGTATCCAAAGCAACTTTGGTATCTCTTCTTCTCAGAAATGTGGGAGCGCTTTAGCTTCTATGGAATGAGAGGAATGCTCACCTATTTCATGGTGAATCATCTTTTCATGAACAATGAACAAGCGAATCTTCAGTATGGAGCGACCCAAGCTTGGGTTTATGCTTTCACCTTCATTGGAGGACTTTTCGCAGATAAGATTCTTGGTTTTAGAAAATCACTCTTCTGGGGCGGTCTTTTAATGATTACAGGAAGTATAATCCTTGCAATTAATCCAACAGAATTCTTCTTCTTGGGTATTTCATTCAACATTATTGGAACGGGTTTCTTCAAACCAAACATTTCCAGTATGGTCGGTCAATTGTATAAAAATGGTGATAGCCGTCGAGATGCAGGATTCTCTCTTTTCTATGCAGGTATCAATCTTGGAGCGTTGCTCGGAGGTTATTTCTGTATCGCAATTGGAAAAGGGGAATTCATGGGGTCAATCATTTCTGAAGGACTTCGATGGAATGTTGCTTTTGGATTAGCTGCAGTTGTAATGACAATCAGCTTGATCACTTTTATTTACACACAAAAATCTCTTGGTCCTATTGGTCTTTCACCATTTGAGAAAATGGGAAATACAGGCAGAAGATGGCAAGACTATGCTGTATATGTTGGCGGCCTGCTTTCCATTCCAGTGATCATGGTGATGGTTGCAAATACAACCTATACTGATTACTTTATGTATCTCATAGGACCATTCAGCTTGATATACTTAGGTTATGAAATGTCAAAGAGTACTGTTGATGAGAATAAGAAATTGGTAGCTGCTCTATTCTTTATCTTTTTCTCTGTTGTATTCTGGGCAATCTTCGAACAAGCAGGTGGATCTTTGAGTCTTTTTGCTTCAGATCACCTACATAACAAGTTATTTGGAATCTTTACTCTTGATCCAAACGGAGTAAATAATGCTGCCAACTCATTCTTTGTAATTGCCTTTGCAGCAGTTGTTGGTACCCTTTGGATATTCTTAGCAAAAAGAAAAGTTGAGCCGAATACCGTTGTTAAGTTCGGTATAGGATTTTTGTTCCTTGGCGCAGGATATCTGATATTCTTCTCAGGCAGATTCTTCGCGGATGCCGATGGAAAGTCATCACTTGATGTTTTTACTCTTGCCTATTTTGCCGTTACACTTGGTGAGCTTTGCCTATCCCCTATTGGATTATCTATCATGACTAAGCTTGCACCAGCGAGACTTCAAGGATTTATGATGGGGATGTGGTTCTTGGC
>Ga0315908_10004195_pt1 | contig 10386 bp, 11 predicted proteins | sample LakEriMetagenome_12_FD_203520 | JGI IMG/M metagenome (GOLD analysis project Ga0315908, IMG submission 203520) | Freshwater fungal communities from buoy surface, Lake Erie, Ohio, United States - Buoy 4 MA124 | ecosystem: Environmental > Aquatic > Freshwater > Lake > Lake biofilm | place: USA...
GGCCACTGATCATAGAAGTCAACAGCAGTCCAGGACTTGAAGGCATTGAGGCAGCAACAGGAAAAGACATTGCTGCACAGATTATCAAGTATATTGAAAAGAATGTATAAAGAAAAAACCGAACGAAAGTTCGGTTTTTTTTGATCTTATTTTTTTCGTAGTAGATGTATAGTACTTACATCTACTAGAAACTTTTTCCCGATAGTTTTTCGACCAATCAATACTTGAAACTTCATGCCTGAACGGTCGCTTAAGGATACATCGGATACGATCCTTTTTCGTCCTATTTTGAGGGTAGTGCGCACACAGTAACGCTGTTCTGTTTGACCGAAACTATTGCGTATAGTGCGGAGGCGGTACCGTCCAAAATAGTGCGTTTGATTGCCGCGGCCATCAAGGTTGAGAGTGGCTATCAATACTGTTTTGCCATCGCGCTCTACTTCTTCACATCGTTCGCAGTGAATGGCCGTGCGGAACGCACCGGTATCAATTTTAGCTTCTACGGCTTTGCTGCACAAGTCAGGCAAATGCACATACTCTCTTCTACCAATGATGGGGAGCATATCTCTTATTTTGAAAGCAATTGTTTTACCATTTCGCTAATGGCCTTTCCATCGGCTTTGCCCGCAAGCGCTTTGCTCGCTACTCCCATTACTTTCCCCATGTCGGCAGGAGAACTTGCACCAACTTGTGCAATGATGGCACTGATTTCTTCAGCTAGTTTTTCTGCACTCATTTGCTCAGGCAAATAAGCTTGAATAACGGCTGCTTGTTTCATTTCTTCATCAATCAAATCTGGACGATTTTGTGTCTTGTAGATGTCGATCGATTCCATACGTTGCTTGTACAACTTGTTAAGTATGGTTATGGCTTTTGTGTCGTCAACGGTACCGTCGTTACCTTCTTTGGTCATCTCGATCAAAAGCTTGCTTTTAATGTCGCGAAGGGCCATCAAACGGTCCTTTTCTCCGGCCTTCATGGCCTCTTTAATGTCGTTATTGATACGGTCAGTAAGACTCATGGTATTATTATTTTAATGCAATTTTAAGAAGAATATTGGCTTCTTCGCCCTCATTTAAGAGCGGATGTGTATATTTGACTCGAACGAATATTCGGTCGAATATGAAAAAACAACTATCAAAAAGAGATAAGGTCATGCAAACGGCCTTGCAAATGGTGGCCAATGGAGGTTTTCACGCTTCTCCAATGGCCGAACTAGCTTCGGTTTCAGGAGTGGCAGTGGGTACTATTTATCACCACTTCGCCAGCAAAGAAGATTTGATGATCGCTTTGTATTTGAATGCTAGTAAAAATATGTCAAAGGCATTGGAAGCTACCGCTACTTCAAAGTTATCGCCTTCTAAAAAGGTGGAGTTGATGTTTCTCGATCTCCATGCACACCTGATCAAAAACGCACTGGAATTCTCCTTTTTAGATCAATTCCAATCGTCGCCATTTGCTGGACACGATGCTGTCGAGTCCCTCTTTGAAAAGAACGTTATGGATGTTTTCAAAGAAGGCAGTAAGGCGGGTAAGATGAAAAAACTCTCTCCTGATGTTTTAGCGGAATATTTCTACAATGCGGTTGCAACAGTTGTACGCATGCAATTGACTACTCAACGCAAAAAGGTCTCTAAAAAGGACGCTGCTACCTTTGCCGAAATGGCATGGAATGCTATTAAAAAATAAGAGAGTATGCTGAAGCTTTGGGCAACTCAAGGCTTCGTGAGCATTACAATAGTTGCACCTTAATGAAACTATGATTACTTTTTCTATTCAACCAAGTGATATCGAACGATTCGAAAGTTGCTTGGTGTGCCACTCTTCCGATATTCAATTGATCAGCGATGTGAAAGTGGAAGGTGGAATCACCTACTTAGCTACGTCTTTGTGTAACCAGTGCGGACACATTTTCCGAAACGTGCGTCCTACTGAAGCGTGGTTCATGAAGGCCTTTGATATTCGTCACGCGGAACAACAAGCTGCGGGTATCAATCCCATAAACCCAGTTATCGAAGAAGATCGTTTCAATCGATATAAAGCAATTGGAACTTTTTTCAAAAATGAATTACCTGAAATCAAACGCGCATTAGACGTAGGCTGCGGTCCTGGTTCTGGTTTAAAAGCATGGGAAGAATTAGGTCTAACCGCCAAAGGCGTTGATGCCGACGAGTCGCGCGCTTCGTACGCGGTAAAATTGGGACTGGATGTTTACATCGGTGCTTGGCAAGATTTCCATACGGATGAATTGTTCGATGTTATTACGTGCATTCACTCTTTGGAGCATTTTTACGAGCCTGAAATTTTCTTGAAAGAAATAGCTCGCTTGTCAAAAGATAATGGCCTTCTCTATGTAGAAGTGCCAGATACCATCGATCACGTGAAGGATTGGAACGATTCGCTTTACTTGGCCCATAATAGTAATTTTAATGCCTATTCCTTGGCTTTATTGGCTTCAGCGAATGGCTGGGAACCTATGATGCGCGTTAATCCTTACAAAGGAACAGGATTACACGAGGGCCATTTAGCCATGGTTTTCCGCAAGCGCGGTGAAACAACCCAGGAAAATAACACTCTACTCGATGCTAGTCAAGTGAAAGGTTATGGTGAAAAAATGAAAGTACTTTATCAGCATCCGCTGAATGTGCAGCTGCCTCATCATTTCCAAATCAGCGCAATCAACGACCTCTCTCTCTCTTACAAGCCAAGTGGCGAAGTAAAGCGAAGTGTTGATGCGAACTATGAAGGTCGAAGAATCAACGAAGAAAATGGATTACTTGTTATCCAATAAAGAAAAAAGGCCTCGGCTTAGCCGAGGCCTTTTTTTATGCTTATTAAAATGATAATTACATCATTCCACCCATTCCGCCGCCTGGCATGGCTGGCATAGCAGGTGCGTCTTCTTTGATGTCGTTAATCACGCACTCGGTAGTCAATAGCATACCAGCGATAGAAGCTGCATTTTCAAGAGCTACGCGAGATACCTTGGTGGGATCAATTACTCCGGCAGCCAACAAGTTTTCGAAAACTTCTGTGCGTGCGTTGTAACCGAAATCATCAGCACCTTCGCGAACTTTTTGAACAATAACAGCACCTTCACCACCAGCATTCGCTACGATTTGACGAAGTGGTTCTTCGATAGCACGACGTACAATCGCGATACCTGTTTTTTCATCTTCGTTTTCGCCTTTGAGGTTGTCCAAGGCACGGCTAGCACGAATCAATGCAACACCGCCACCTGGCACAATACCTTCTTCTACTGCTGCACGAGTAGCGTGTAATGCATCGTCTACACGATCTTTCTTCTCTTTCATTTCAACCTCAGTTGCAGCTCCTACATAAAGTACGGCTACACCGCCAGCTAATTTGGCCAAGCGCTCTTGCAGTTTTTCACGATCATAATCAGAAGTGGTACTTTCGATCTGAGCTTTGATTTCAGAAATGCGAGCAGTGATGTTTTCTTTCACGCCAGCACCATTAACGATGGTAGTATTTTCTTTGTCGATGGTGATTTTTTCTGCACGACCAAGGTCTTCTAAGGTAGCATTTTCAAGTTTAAGACCTGTTTCCTCGCTGATAACATTGCCACCAGTAAGTACGGCTATGTCTTGCAACATCGCTTTGCGACGATCGCCAAAACCAGGAGCTTTAACAGCAGCTACACGGAGGGCACCACGAATTTTATTGACTACTAGTGCAGCAAGAGCTTCGCCATCTACGTCTTCTGCAATGATCAAAAGTGGTCGGTTGCTTTGTGCGGCTTTCTCCAACACAGGCAACAACTCTTTCATATTGCTGATTTTTTTATCGTAGATCAAAATGAGCGCATTCTCTAATTCAGCTTCCATTTTGTCTGTATTCGTAACGAAGTAAGGCGATAAGTAACCGCGGTCAAACTGCATACCTTCTACCGTTTTTACGTCGGTCTCAGTGCCTTTTGCTTCTTCAACGGTGATTACACCTTCAGTACCTACTTTCTCCATAGCGAGCGCTATCAATGAGCCGATAGCGTCATCGTTGTTAGCAGAGATACTAGCTACTTGTTTAATTTTTTTGGTATCAGAACCCACTTCTTTCGAAATGGACTTTAATTCGGCTACGATAGCAGCAACAGCTTTGTCGATACCACGTTTCAAATCCATTGGGTTAGCGCCGCTAGCTACGTTTTTCAGTCCTGCTGTTACAATAGCTTGAGCCAAAACGGTAGCTGTAGTAGTTCCGTCGCCGGCGATATCCGCTGTTTTACTGGCGACTTCTTTCAACATCTGAGCACCCATGTTTTCTACTGGATCGCTCAATTCAATTTCACGTGCTACCGATACACCATCTTTTGTAATGGTAGGTGCACCAAATTTTTTGTCGATAACCACATTGCGACCTTTTGGTCCAAGGGTTACTTTCACTGCATTTGCCAAAGCATCAACACCAGCTTTGAGCTTCTCACGAGCAGGAGTATTAAAGGTTATTTCTTTTGCCATAGTTTGTAGGGTCTAAAAAAGATTAGATTTCTTTTACCAAAATGTCTGATTCACGCATGATGAGATAGTTCTTATCTCCCAGAGTGATTTCTGTACCAGAGTATTTTCCAAACATGATTTTATCTCCGGCTTTCAACTGTGGGGTTTTGCCATCTTCATCTTTCTCACTTACTGAGATTACGGTGCCACGTTGAGGCTTCTCTTGAGCTGTATCAGGAATGTACAAGCCCGATGCTGTTTTTGTCTCGGCAGGAGCGGGTTCCACAATTACGCGGTTTTTAGTTCCTGCAACTGGGATAAAGTTGAAGTTCATTGTCTGAATGATTTTGATTTTGTTTGGCCGCCATGGTCACTTACTGTGCCATAGCTTGCTTTTGGTATAATTTGTCAGAGATCAAAAAAAAATGTCAGTGTGAACGACACACTGACATTTTCAAAGTTATCTTTTGTCAGATCGACTGATTATTGACCTTCAGCAGGAGCTTGCTCGCCACCGTTTTGGTCTCCATTTTCAGTTTGCTCTGTTTGTGGTGTTCCACCGCCTTCTTCTTCTTGACGTGTTTTGTAGAAGCTTGCTGAAACAATGCTCAAAACAAATAGGGCAATCACTAAATACCATGTTGCTTTTTCTAAAAAGTCAGTGGTACGTTGTACACCGCTAATTTGCGCTGAGCTTTGAAAGCCCATAGCTAATCCGCCGCCTTTTGGTGCTTGAGCTAATACGATCAACCCGAGTAAAACAGCGATGATCACGATAAGTACAATGATGAAAGATGCCATATCTGTTGGTTATTTTTTAGTGTTCAAATTTTTTAATTGGGTTGCAAAGTAAATGCTTTTTTCCGGAAATAACTCAATTAATCGTTTATATGCTTTTTTTGCCTTGTCAATTTTACCCTGAGCTACATACAATTTGGCCATCGTTTCGGTTACTAAACCGCCATGATCCTCCAAACTTTCTTTCCCCAAAATGGTGCCGCTGTAATCCAAAGCCTTGCCGGGCGTGATTTTCGGCTCGGTGCGTATAAATCGATCGATGAGATCTTTCTGATGGGCATTTTTGTTTAGACCGCTCAGACGCTGCATGCCATGAGATATACCTTGGGTTTCTTCTTTAGCAGAAGAAAGGGACTCTTCCTCGGTTTCTTCTATTTCTTCCTCTTCCTCTGAAGCTGAAGTATCGGTTTCCGCAGGCGCCTTCATTCCGGCATAGCCCAACTGCCCTGCGCGATGCATCAACCACAAGGTATACGGATCGGATACTTCTGCAGATGGGTCTGCTTCTGAAGAAAGGGCTTCACTCTCTACTTCTTCATCGGCTTCTTCACTTACTTCTAACTCAATGCTTTTGTTGAGGGCCGTAACCAGTATATCCCGGTCAAGATCATCCATCTCCACCAACTGAATTTTTGGAGAAGTAGGCATGCTTTCGCTTTGAGCAGCGGACGTTTCAACTACCGCAGCCGCTTCTAAAACTGGCATTAAAGGCAAGTCCTCTTTAGCTGCTACGGCATAGGCGGGCTCGTCCATCACTGCTTCTGCTAAGTCACTCAACGAGTGATCGTTCAATGGAGCAGGTGAAGTATTCGAGAAGAACTCAAAAAATCCCTCTTGCTGCTCCAACAAATCATCCACATCATGCGCCTCTTGAGGCTCAGATAAGGTACTTGGTGTAGTTGCTTGGATTGCTGCAAGTGGCGCTTCTTCCTGAATTGGAGTTGAAACGGGTGGTTCAGCAGCGGGGCTCGTTTTTTCTAACGTAAGCTCGGGGGCAGAAGCGGTCTGTTCCTTTTTCAAAAAGGTATACAGGACACGACGGTTAAAACTCGTCATGGCCGCGGTATGCAATTGATCGGTGAAACGGTAATCGTTTCCCTCACGGTATTTTTTGGCTAAAAGAACCTGTGCGGTCGAAAACCAAGGATGCTCGCGCGCAAGACGCTCGAGATCGGCTGTACTCAGCTGACTCAAGGCCGCGGGATTTTCAATGGCTTGATATATCAGGTCTTTGTTCATTACCAGTTTCCTACGCTCGCGTTATAAATTTCTTGAGCCAATTGTTCGTTGATCTGCGTCCACAATTCTTGTTCGATGGAAAACAAACTTTCTGAGGCAGAGTAGTCAGCAAACTTGGTAAAGGATTTATCAAAACTCAAATCCGGCTCAAGGGTATTGGTGTATTTCACCTTCACCGTAATGGATAAACGACTTTTTCCCGCAGTTTCATTGCCTTGAATAGCAATCGGTGCCACGCGATAATCGGTGATGAATCCTTGATAGCGGAGTTCACCATCTTTTGTTACCAAAGTGAGTGGGCTCTGCGCTAATAAAAAATCTTTTAGCGATTCGGTCATCTGCTGGGCGTATGACTGACTAGCCAAGGCGGTTTGTGGACGAAAGAAGTCGACAGAGAATGTTTTGGCACCGCTAAACTGCCCTCCCGTAAAGGAATAACGCACGTTGCATCCTGCTGCGATAAGCAGAATGAAAAGCAGCGATATGGCGGTTAGCCTTGTTCTCATGGTACTATTTGCCCAAGTTGTATTCTTTGATCTTGCGATAAAGGGTTCGTTCTGATATACCTAATTCCTGTGCAGCATATTTACGCTTGTGCTTATGCTTGGTGAGGGCGCGGCGGATCAATTCTTTTTCTGAATCAGTGAGTGAAAGTGTTTCTTCAACTTCTTCATGATGATCGCTTTGCGCATTCACCACGGTAGTGGTGCCGGCAGGAACGCTCGAGGGTATTTGTATGTAGTTGTTGGCAGGAACGGTAGAATGCTGAATTTCGGGTGTTTCGGTAGAAAAAATCTTTTCATACAACTCCTCATTCTCTGGATTGTGAATGAAGTTGCCTCCCGATTGGATCATGCCCATCACTAATTTTTTCAAATCAGTAATATCGTTGCGCATATCGAAAAGCACTTTATACAAGATCTCTCGTTCGTTGAAATCCTGTTTTCCAGGGGCATTCATCAAAACAGGTTTCGATGAAAAAGACTCATGGGGTAAATAGCGCACAAGGCTATCGCCTGTAATGGTGCGGTTTTGCTCCAATACACTCATCTGCTCTGTGATGTTCTTCAATTGACGAACATTACCGGGCCAAGAGTAATTGGTCAGTATTTGTTCCGCATCGGAGGTCAAACTCAATACGGGCATTCTATATTTTTCAGAAAAGTCGGTAGTGAACTTGCGAAACAAAAGCAATATATCTTCTCTACGCTCTCTAAGTGGTGGCATATAAATAGGCACCTGACTTAAACGGTAGTAGAGATCTTCTCTGAATTTGCCAGCTTGTATAGCAGAGCTAAAATCTACGTTAGTGGCCGCAACTACGCGAACATCTGTTTTGATTACTTTAGATGATCCTACACGGATAAACTCTCCTGTTTCTAATACACGCAGCAAGCGCACTTGGGTGCCAAGGGGCAACTCAGCTACTTCGTCCAAAAAGATGGTGCCTTTGTTGGCTTCTTCAAAATATCCTTTGCGGGCTTCATGCGCTCCCGTAAACGAACCTTTTTCATGACCAAACAATTCCGAATCAATGGTACCCTCAGGAATGGCTCCGCAGTTAACCGCGATGTAGGGTCCATGCTTACGAGCACTCAGCTGATGGATGATCTTCGGAATATTCTCTTTACCAACGCCACTCTCACCATTGATCAACACCGATATATTCGTGGGAGCAACTTGAATGGCTACATCCAAAGCACGATTGAGCAAGGGAGAGTTTCCGATGATCTCAAATCTTTGCTTGACGCTTTGAATTTCCATTGGGGCTTGTGTTCTAGGGTATAAATATAACGGACAAAATGACAGGTTTTACATGGCTGAGCGAACTTGCTTGGGATAAATCTTTACCACATCGCCCATCAAGGTAACACTTGTGCAATCCGTAGATTGTACATCTACATAATCGCCAATGCCATAGTCGCCTTTAGGGAAAACCATCACCACATTCTGGCTATTGCGTCCGTAAAAATGATCTTCGGATTTTTTAGAGATCCCTTCAATCAGCACTTTCTGTACTTTGCCTAAATGTGCTTTCGTGCGCTTTGCGGCCGATTCCATTTGCACATCAATGATTTCTTTTAATCGACGGCCTTTGGTTTCTTCCGGAATATCATCTTCAAACTTACGCTCAGCCAAAGTGCGCGGGCGTTCACTGTATTTAAACATGTAAGCCATATCATAGCCTACTTCGGCCATTAAGCTAATGGTCTCTTGATGCTCTTCTTCCGTTTCTCCACAGAAACCAGCTATCACGTCGGTTGAAATAGCACAGTTAGGCATTATTCGACGAATGGCTGCTATGCGCTCCAAATACCATTCACGGGTGTAGCCGCGATTCATTCGCTTTAATACGGCACTGTTTCCGCTTTGAACGGGCAAGTGAATGTATTCGCAAATGTTTTCATACTTGGCCATGGTTTCGAGCACCTCATTGGTCATGTCCTTCGGGTGACTTGTAGAAAAACGAACACGCAAATCGGGATGAATCAAGGCTACTTTTTCCAACAGTTGGGCAAAGTTTACCGTGGGTTCATTGGCGTTCACTATTTCCCCTTTTTGGGTAATATTCCACTTGTAGCTATCTACGTTTTGACCAAGTAAGGTTACTTCACGGTAGCCCTGGTCAAAAAGTTCGGTCGCCTCTTTTACAATGCTTTCTGGGTTGCGGCTGCGCTCACGTCCGCGTGTAAAAGGCACCACACAGAAGGAACACATGTTGTCGCATCCACGCATGATGGAGATAAAGGCCGTAACACCATTGCTATTCAAACGAACAGGCGTTATCTCGGCATAGGTTTCTTCTCGGCTCAGTAAGACATTCACTGCCTTTTGACCGGTCTCGATCTGGTCTATCAAGTTAGGTAGATCGCGGTAGGCATCAGGGCCAACAACTAAATCAACCAATTTTTCTTCTTCTAACAGTTTCTCACGCAAGCGCTCGGCCATGCAGCCAAGCACACCTACCACCATTTCAGGTTTGCGTTTCTTTACTGACTTGAGGTAGTCCAGGCGGCCGCGGATACGCTGTTCGGCGTTGTCGCGAATGGCGCAGGTATTTAATAACACCAAGTCCGCTTCTTCAGGATCACGCGTAGTGGTAAATCCTTCTTGCGCCAAAATGGAGGCTACGATTTCGCTGTCTGAAAAGTTCATTTGGCAGCCATAGCTCTCGAGCAAGAGTTTGCGGCTACGTTTTCCCTCTTTTAAAGGAAGGCTGTCTTCTAACATCAGGTATTCGCCCTGACGGTTTTCATCGATGGTTTTTTCTTCCACAGTGTATGGCTGTTTTGAAAACGTTAATAATTATGGGGGGGCAAAGATAGCCATATTCTTCGATTTTACAGCCTGTTGAGTGCCTTTATGTCAGTTTTTAGAATGGGAATGAATAAGCACATTTTGTTCGTCCGAATCAATTCCCTTTACATTTGTCACCGGACGACATTGTCCTTTGGATTGAAATTATGTCAAAAAACCTAGTAATAGTAGAGTCTCCGGCCAAAGCCAAGACCATTGAGGGATACCTCGGCAAAGATTTCGTGGTGAAGTCGAGCTACGGACACGTACGCGACCTCCCCAAAAATGACCTGGCTATTAATGTCGAAAGGGGATTCTTACCTGTTTATGAAATCACTGAAGATAAAAAAGCAGTGGTAAGTGAACTTAAAAAATTGTCTGATAAAGCCGAAGTGGTTTGGTTGGCAACGGATGAGGACCGCGAAGGGGAAGCCATTTCTTGGCACCTATTAGAAGCACTCAAATTGGATGTCAAAAAGGTAAAACGTATTGTTTTTCACGAGATTACTAAAAAGGCAATCCATAAAGCAATCGAAAATCCGCGTACGGTTGATATTGATCTAGTAAATGCCCAACAGGCCCGTCGTGTTTTGGA
>Ga0315908_10004198_pt1 | contig 10380 bp, 9 predicted proteins | sample LakEriMetagenome_12_FD_203520 | JGI IMG/M metagenome (GOLD analysis project Ga0315908, IMG submission 203520) | Freshwater fungal communities from buoy surface, Lake Erie, Ohio, United States - Buoy 4 MA124 | ecosystem: Environmental > Aquatic > Freshwater > Lake > Lake biofilm | place: USA...
AGGAAATTCGATATTAGGATTTGGGTCTTGTTAAATTGTGACATGAATTTATATGTTTTCGATTAAGGATACGTTAGAACCTCTTCCGAGAAATTTGATATCACTAAAGACAATCTTAAGGATGTTTTTATTCATCTCACTAATAATGCCATCTAAAAAAACAGTGCTAACTATAATTTACATGAAGATGCTAATTAAATTTCATATGAAAATTTGCAGAAAATATTCTTTTAAGATTATAATAAATCTGACGATTATCTAAGAACTTACATTCTACCAAAATGTTATTAAATAATCATCTTGGTTTTTAAGTCCATTAAGCAGTATATTAACATCAATTATAACTTTTGCTTTGAATTGTTTGGATTTGACTTTATGATCGATGACTCTTTTTAAGTCTGGTTAATTGAAGTAAATACTAATCCTTGTATTGAAGAAAGTGGATCTTTACTAAAAAAATTATTGCCTATCATGATTAGTACATTTTTATTTATAGTTTTAAGATTCATTATTTAAAATTGTTTTTGACACTATTTATTAAAATAATAAATTTTTTAATCACTAGAATTATTTTTAAGACCAATATTCAAAGTGGGTTCACTTGGATAATATATTTAATTCATGAAATCATTTTGATTTTATTATTATGATAATTATTTATATTTTTTAATTCAATTATAATGCTTATAAAAATAAATATCATGAGAAAAATATATTTCAAAAATTTATTCATTGGTAATATTTAAATTTGCTTTGTGTATTTTTAAATTTTTTACTCTTAGTTTAATTTGCATTGAATAGTTTTAAATTTTGAATTTCAGTTTAAAAATATGCATTTGCTTGTTATTTACTATTATTTGACTTTTATTAACTGACTTAATTTTATTTTTATTAACTTTTTTTCAATTATATATATCTGTTAGTCCTTCTGAAACTAATTTTATCTGAATAATCGTTTAATTACATTAAATTTTTTTTGATATTATTATTTATCATTTCTTTAAGTTCTTTTTTAAATTAGTATTAATTTAATAACTACAATTTTTAAATTTCTTTTACAAGCTAATCTTAAGTTCTATTTTTTTTATCGTTCTATTAATATAAATAAAAAGTAGTTGAATCTATTTTTTATCCACACCAATTTTTTTAAGTTGTATATTATAATTAAAAATTTTCATCTAAAGGCGCAATAAATTCTGTTTTTATAAATTTATCATAGTAATACTTTTCTTATTCTTATTCTACTTGAAAATTTCAACAAATATTATGGTTGCTACATAATTCTAACTTGTTTGTTAAATTGTTATTTCCACTAGAATTTATACTTTGATTTAAAATTTAGTTTTAGCAATTATTTAAAACTTGGTTTTAGCTAAAGCTAAAACTATTTCTTTTATCATGAAAAACATTGTAACTTTAATTAAATTTTTTATTATTTTTACAATCTATTAAATTATTATTAATATCGTTTTAAAAATTTTAATTATGAATTTAACTATTATTTTTCTTTTAAATATAAGAAGTATGATTAAAATTATTATTTATATAGAATTTATACTTTTTTTCTTTTATTTATTAATTATCAGTAGCAATAAAATCATTTTTAAAGTAATTTTAATTGTTTTAAGGATCATAATTAATAAAATTCTAAGTAGTAACTAATTATTTTTAAGATTCATCTTCTACTATTCTTTTAAGCTTTCTTCTTTACTTACTATTTTCAATAATTAATGATGGAAGCTGAATAGAATTTTATATTTTCATTATAACTTTAGGATTACTATATATTATTAAATAATATAATTCTTATATTAATTAAGTTACAGTTATAATGTAAAAACAAAATAAAAATAGCTTGCTTCTTTAATAAAATGATTTAAAAGTGAATATGAAAATATATGAGCAAAAATTTAATAATATTAACATCCAGAAAGAAACAACAGCATAAGTAAATAAAAAATAATATAAAAAATAAAATAAAATAATCTTCTATAGCATGAATTTAACGCTACAAAGCCTAGAATAATAAATGATATAGAATTAGAGAAAATTGTGAATAAGAACATAATAAAAATGCCTTAATTAAGTGAGAAAATAAGCAGTAGTTATTAGAACTAGTTTTTAGAGCATGAGAACAAAAATGCAGTACGAATAACGCCAATAAGCAACAGCATAAAATTACAAAAGGAACATAAATTTATCGACAGGACATCTTATAATGATACTTACGTGAATTCAACTAAAGGTTTTCAGAAAAGCATACTTTTTAATCCTTATAAGTTCAAATCAAACAGCAATCCTATTACCTTCAATCTGCCTTTCATCGCTACCACTGAGACTAACAAGAATTACACTAATTTAAAAACTAAAGTCAAGACTTTTGACTTCAAACCTTTTTAAGTATTAAACTATCCTTCTACTTATTTTAGTCTTAGGAAAAGAAACTTAGTTATTAAGGAAGTTATAAAAGTAATTACAAATAATGTCATAATCTTGCTCATCAATAGATCTAAAATTTACAATTAAATTCATTAGATTATTATCCTCATGATTAATAACATAATTGATTACTTATTTTTCTTATTTTTCTATTCTTAAAATATATATTAAAATAGATATTCACTATATAAGTTTATTTATATCTACAATATGGAAGCAGAGACTAATTACTATGTAAACTAAATAGCAAATCCAATGAGTTCTGATAAATTAAGGAAAAAAATACTAAAACTGACAAAGAATTTACAGAAAGAAAAGAAGTTGAAGAGAGGAGTAAAGGAGGTTGTAAAGGCTATTAGAAAGGGAATAAAGGGGTAAAAAAGCATAAAATAATAATATGATAATATGATAATATGATAATATGATAATGATAATAATGATAATAAGGATAATGATACGATAATGATATTGATGTATATTATATGATTAAAATAGAGTAGTTATACTGGCAGGAGATGTGAGCCCAATTGATGTAATTAGCCACATTCCTTTGCTATGTGAACAGAAGGGACTGAGTTACTGTTATGTAAGGAGCAGAATGGAACTAGGTGCAGCAGCAGGAACCAAAAAACCAACCTCAGTCATCTTAATGACCAAGTCCAACGACATCAAAAAGGCTTCCAAGTTAGATAAAATTTAAAAAAAGTTAGCTACACTTAACCCTTATGTTTGATCCTTATTCTATATATTATATTTTTCTATTTCTTACTTTTTCACTCTTAATATTAATAAGATATTAATATATTGCTATATATTAATTTGAATACTTAATTAATAAATGTCTCAATCAAATTTAAGATATAGTCAGCAAAGCTTGAACTTAAGAAGTAGGAACGTTCCTATACAATAACAATAATAAGAATAATACTAGTAAAGAATGGATAACGAATAGAATATGTTGAAAATAACAATGGTTAAACTGCAGAAAAACATGTTTTTATTGATTTTAGTGATAACTCTTATAGTATTAGGTTATTTATCTATAAAAAAAAATAGTAAGAATATTAAAAATGATGAAAGCCCAAGTAATTAATTATAAGAGGTAAATTAAAGAGATTATAAATTTGAATATATTAAATATCCTGAAAAGATAAACAACATAACAGAATTTAACTAAAACATAAAGTAACAAATAGATAATACTTTAAGCGATGTAGACCTAAAACATATTGGATTATTGGATTTGCTTTCAAAGAAACTTCAAGATATTTATCAGGAAGAGTCATTGCGAGGATTAAGCAAAAAGATTGATGAGTATTAAGGACTATAAGAAATTTTGAAAGGTAAATACGAAGATTCTATAATAGTGGAAGAGTAAATATAATAGGAAGTAGCATTCTATGAATAATGCAAACAAAATGTGATGGATTATATTTATAAAATCAATATTCCAACTTAACCATTCTACATTGAGCAAAATATCCTTATGTATGAAAAGCAGATCGATGATATCATTTATTAATACATGTATTTTGAAAAGGAAAGATAATAAATTCTCAATGATTACAAGCAAAAGGAGAATTAATATTAATAGAAGTTAATATCTCTCTAGTATTAAGATAAGTACAATAAGAATAGTCAAAAGTAGGTATAGGAGTTGGAGACGTAGAATTAAGAATACAATGAAAAACTCAATATTATCAAAGCCAAGTTAATTGATATTTTTAATGAAAAGCAAAGATTATAAGCAAGTATTTATGAAACGGATGAGAATTATTCACTTATTAAAAATAAATTAATTGCTATTGAGGAAACCATTCTATATTTACAATTACAAATTGAAGAAAAAAAATTATCCATAAACCTACCTAAAATATTAAGGGAATTAGATGTTGATAATAAATAAGAGTTTGCTGACAAAGTTAAACAACGATTGATTATTCTTTAAAAAATGTATGTTCATGAAGTTGTTAGTCCATAATAAAAATCACATTAAGAAGCAGAAATAATAAAATTATAAAGTTAATATTAAACCAATATGGAATTAGTCAATTCTCTAAAAAGGACTGCCTTTATTTAGTATTCTAAAGGCTACAAAGAAGAAATACTTAAAAAGGAAGAGGAGTTAAAAGAATTTGTTAAGACTAAAGAAAAATATGATAAAGAAATTAAAATTTTGGAATAATAAAAAATCACTTTCAAAAATTAGTTTAAAACATTGGATGAAGTTGAAAATGATAATAGAGTATAATAAATTGATTTAGAAAGAAAATCATAATAAAATTAAGTGCTTTTGGATTAAATTAAAATAAAACCGAATGATTAAGATAATTTGATATAGGAAATTCAAAAAAAATTATAATTATTATAAGCATAATTTAATGTAAATTTTATTATATTTTATTGTATTTATCTTATTTATCATTTTTAGAGATAAATTGAAGAATTAAAGTAGAAAATCAAAGCTCTTTAAGATAAATAATAAAATATTTAAAAGTTAAAAGATGAATAAATAGAATAATTAAAAAATCTTAAAATTTATTTAATGGATTTTACTAGAATTTTAAACTAAAAAATTTATGATTGTAATTTGAAGTTAAAATATTTAAATAATATTATTGTTAATGGAAAAAATTATATTTCTGAAATTAATAGATTCTATGAAACTTTAAATGATCTTGATAACGAAATTAATTAATTATTGTTAATTAAAAAGTAGTGAAAATATGATTATCATTATAATATATTAAATATTTTTTCAAAATCTTTTGTTTTTTTTATTATTTTAAATATAGTTTTATTATTTATAATTATATGAGATAATTCTATTTTTATCTTATAAATATTATCTATTTTTTTTATGAACATTTCAAAACAAATTTTAGAAAAAGTTAATTCAAAAGAATAAATTCAAGATATTCAAAGATTTACAAAAGATTTTTATCATAAAATAAAAGATAATGTTATTAATTAAATCTAATAATGTTAAGACAAAGTTTAAGAATTAATATCTGATTAATAATAAAAAAAATTAATAATTTTAAGCCAAAAATATATTTAAAAAATAAATTAATAATCAATTTAAAAAATAGAAAGCAAAAGAAAAAGTTTTGAAATTTAATAATAAAATTATAAATAAATTTAAATCAAAATAAAATATTTATGAAATTAATAAAAATCATGAATAAATTTATAAAATATATTTACAATAATCAAAGATTAATTTTAATAATAGGATTAATAAAAAAACGAATTTATTAATATAAGGTTTGATATTTTATTATAAATTAAATAATATTTTGAAAATATAATTAAAGTATCAAAAATATCTATTGAAAAAGTAAAAAAATATTTCATTGAAAAATGAGATAAAATGCAAATTCTAATATAAAATAAAAGTAAGCCTATTAAGGATACTCTATTTTTTGACAATTTAAATAAAAATTATGAAAATTTTACAAATTTATTAGAATAAGTTGATAATATTGATTATTAATTAGAATAAAATATTTAATAATAATTAATATTTATTGATTAAAATATAATAGTAAATATTATTGATAATAACATTAATAATTATAATAAATAATATGATTATTAAAAACTAGATATAATAAAAATAGAGAAAAAAATAATAAAAAATAGAAATATTTGTCAAGAGCTAAGTTCTAAATTAATAAATTTACTTTCTGATAAGATTTAAAAATTAGAAAATATGAAAAATTTTAATAATGAAGAAGATTTATTATAAATATATATTAATTATTTTAATTAAGTTTATAAACTCAAAAACTTAGTTTAATAATACGGTAATTTAGTATTTGATTTTTGGGAAACATTCCAATAATTTGAAATATAAAGACTTAAAAAAATATAAGAAGTATTTTATTATTAAATTAATTTTTATAGTCTTTCTGTCTTTTTTTCAATAAATATAATTAAACTTTTCTTTCAAGTAGAGAATCTCTAAGTTTAATTTCATTATTACAAAATTTTAACTGCAGATAATAGGTTAGTAGTAGATTTTAAATAGAAAATGTTATTGAATCTACATAAATTTTAAAAATTAAATCTGAGCTTAAAATTAATTACAAATAATTAGTTTTTAAAAATCTAGAAAAATTTTTTATAAATTCAAATTATAATTTACCTTTCAAACAATCAATTTTTATAAAGGCAAATTTTGAATGCTTATTATAAACTTAACAAAATGGAATTGATCTTAAGAATATTTAAGAATAATATACGAAAATTTGGATTGTATTAACTGATGATGGGTATTTACATATTTTTGATGAAAATTAAATGAAAATCACTAATGAAATAAGTATAAAATAACCAATTATTAGTTACAAAACATAAAATGTTTAAATCAAATAAAATCCGTTGTTTGATTAAAACATAATCGAAATTATTGCTAATATTAAAAATTATATTTTTTTCAATGAAAAGAAAATTGTCCTAGTTAAGTTTTCTAATTAAGAATTAATTTAAGAATTTATTTATGAATTTAATATTTCTTAAAGTTTGTTTAATTTAAGTTGATATTTAATTATATAATAAAAAAGCTTTATATGTTATTATTATAATTTATAATAAATAATTTGATGAGTATAAATCTAGATAAGACTTTTTAAAAATTTTAAGAATACGTGTAAACTTTTTTTTAAAAAACAAAAGCTGAAAATTAGAAAGATAAGCTTATATTAATAATTCACTCTATGAATTTAAGTTTCGAATTAAAATGTACAGGATTAATGGAAGATGACTTGATTTCAGAAGAGAATATATTACCTGAAAAATGGAATTTACATCTAGACTAAGTTTATTCATTCAGGTACGAAATTAAAAAATAATAATAAAAAAATTAATAATGTTTTTTCAAACTTATAGTTAATCAATAAATGATTGATATAAATTGTGCTATTGAAGGCAAATCTGATAAACTCTATTAGTATGAATTCAACTTGGATAATTTTTCAATAGAAAATATTAATAATATTGAAAACAAATATTAATTAATAAAGGGTGATTATGAAAAATACTACAATAAGTTGATTAGTTAGATTGAAAAAGATGAAGATAAGGAAAAATAAGTAATATTAGAACCTAATTAAGAAATTCTTAATGATAATAGAAACAGTATGTTTTGGGGTCCAAGAAACAGATTCGAACAAGTAGGAATAAACAATAATAATGGAAATATACGACCAATGATTATTGGAGGACCTTAGGATCTGTAACCTTTCGGAATGTTTCCCAACAACAACAATAACCATAATAATAATGGAATTAGATACGATCCAGTAGGACCTATAGACATCAACAATCCATTCCCTTCCTTAAGACCTAGAAATAACAACCCTTTTGATATTTCTAATCCTTTTGGAAACAACAATAATCATAACTCATTCGGCTATAACCCTAATCGCTTTTTCTGATATTTCTGTATATATAAAAATCAATGATTTCTACTTATTATTTTATATATTAATTCTTTGATTAATTGATCGTCACCTGCTAACTTAATGGAATATTTAGCATGCAAAATAGCTAACCTTTTAGTTTTTTCAATACCTATTTTAAGATTAGTTTATTTCAAAATAGTCTAAATTTGCTCTTCATTTAATGACTTGTATTTCTTTAGAATCTCAATAGTCTAAGGATTTAAATCACTAAAAATTAGGGGTCCTGTAATATGACCTTCCTTTAAATCTCCATATTACTACTTTCCCATTTCTTAACTTGTAGAAGTATAGTCAAGAACATCATCAATTAATTAAAATGCTATTCCAATATGTTATCCAATTTCAAAATATTTCTATTCCATATCATAATCTATTAAGAGTTTATTATATAAATATTTATAATATCTATGTTAATATTTTTATTTGTTATATTTATATATTCTTATTTGTTATATTTATATTATTATTTTCTTATTATATTCAAATAAATATTAATTTAATAATATGATATATATATCATTATATTTAAATAAATAAATTTAATATTATTAATATATAACAAATAATTACCTTGATTATTAATAATAGCTACTCCTCTCATGCCTATAGCCATTAAACTTGCTGTTTTCATATAAGTTTTAAGCATATAGCTTTTAGTGAGCTCTTATTTGTCATTAAAATTTCTATTTTTTTTTGCTTAAATGTATTCTCCGTTAGTAAGATTATGCATTATTTGACTATAGCATTAAAATAATTAAAGATTATTTATTCAGTGCAAAAGTCTACCTGATCTAGCAACCATAAAGTTAGCACAGAAAATACATTTTTATTTAGAAAATATATTATGAACTGTTTTAATATTTCTTCTGAAATTTGAATTATCTATAATATCATCATGAACTAAAGATGAAATATGTAGAATTTCCAATATGCTTTACCATTGTTTGATTGTTTCATTATTTTTATTTATTATTTTCTCTATTTTTTATTACTTCTAAGCCAAATTATCTACTATTTGAATCATTAATGGTCTTATTAGTTTTCCCTATTTTTAATAAATATAGGAAATCAAATCTACTATTTCTTTGTTCGAAGAATTAAGCTAAAAATTATAAATATAATTAAAATTTATTATTAAAAATGATAAATTTTATAATTACAATTTAATTTTATATATATGAGTATAATCCATTCAACTTTTCTTATTCTTTTTCTATTTCTTTATTGTTTATCTATTTTAATATTGATTATATATATAATTCATTTTATTTTTTTAATTCAGTTTCTGATTATTTCAAATTTAAAACATCATCAGTAACTTTAATAAAAATTTTAATTTACATAAATATATTCCTTTTTTTTCATCAATCTATTTTAGCTAATCTTATTTATTAAAATTTAAAGTTAGAATAAAATTGAATTTTTTTTAAATCAAATTTTTAAATTAATTCTATTTTGATAAATTTTAAAGAATTAATTTATTATTTAAAAAGATAATCATAATAGTTTATTAACAATATATTTTTTGTATAAAATAACTATGATATAAATAATGTAAATGCAAAAAAAGTATCAAATTAATAATGACAAATATAAACTTTAATTACCTGAGATATCTTCAAAAAACCAAATTCCTTATAATAATGAAGATGATTCATTTTAATCTGATTAAGATTCTAAAATATAATTATCAGAAAAAAAATATTTTCAAAATTAAAAATCCATTGATATATTAAATTAATATGAATAAGAAAATAGGCTTTAATGTAATAATATTTAATAAAAATATTTAGAGATGAAATTTAATTCAATATTAACAAGAGATTATAATGAAGTTTTGATTTAAGCAAAATAGCTTTAAATATGTTTAACAAAATAATTTAAAAAGAGAAATAATTTTTTTAATCTGAAAGAATTATGGAGCAAAAAATTTTACAATAATATATTGGATAAATCTCGAATTAAATAAGTTTTAAATAATTAAAAAAAAACTTAGACATTAAGATAAGATTTTAAAATTAATTAAGATAAATTCAATCAATTTTTTTAATAACAAAAGAATTAATAAAATAAATTAGAATCTCAAAAAAAAAATGTAAATTCAATTTAAAAAAATGATTTTGAATTAAAATAACCTATTTCAATTGAAAATTTTTTTACTAAAAAATCTTGAAGTTTGGCTACTAATATTTATTAAGAAAAAAATAATTTATTATAATAAAATGATAGTTATAAAGAACCAATATAAAAAGTATTCGAAAATAAACAGTTAAAATTCTATAAGTTATAAAAAGGAATTAATTCTTAATAGTAATCAAAAGAATAAATAGAAAATATTATACAAATGTGTAACGATCATCTTTCTTTTAAAAATACGAGTAAAAATAAAATTAATATTTTTAAAAGAATAAAGTTTTGATATACGAACAAATTCTGAAACAATTAATTCAAAATAAAAATTAAATAAATTATA
>Ga0315908_10004200_pt1 | contig 10379 bp, 7 predicted proteins | sample LakEriMetagenome_12_FD_203520 | JGI IMG/M metagenome (GOLD analysis project Ga0315908, IMG submission 203520) | Freshwater fungal communities from buoy surface, Lake Erie, Ohio, United States - Buoy 4 MA124 | ecosystem: Environmental > Aquatic > Freshwater > Lake > Lake biofilm | place: USA...
GCCATCATGATTGATAGCGTAAGCAAGCGTTATAGTATGTGTGGCGCTCGCATAGGGGCACTGATTACGCGCAACAAGGTAGTGATGGCTGCGGCCATGAAATTTGCACAGGCTCGTTTATCGCCGCCTACTTTTGGGCAAATGGCTTCTCTCTATGCATTGGAAACACCGCAATCATATTTCGATGGAGTAGTAGAGGAATATGTAGAACGAAGAAATATTTTGATTGATGGACTGAACACTATACCGGGTGTAATATGCCCTAAACCCAAAGGAGCGTTCTATTGCATTGCAGAATTACCGATTGACGATAGCGATCATTTTTGCCAATGGATGCTCGAGACTTTCGAATACAACAACCAGACAGTGATGATGGCACCTGCTACCGGTTTTTACTCAAAGCCTGAACCTGGAAGAAAGCAAGTGCGTTTGGCTTATGTGCTCAACAAAGAATCATTACAGGCTGCAGTGGAAGTGCTGCGAGAAGCTTTGAAAGTGTATCCCGGAAAAACAAATTGATTCAGTTCTTCTTGCTGAAAATAAGAAAGGCTGCCAACCGGCAGCCTTTCTTTCTTAACAAACCCAAATTATCGGGTGAACAAAAGTTCACGCATTTTTGGAAGTGGCCAAGACTCGTCTTCCGTAATGAGTTCGAGATTATCCGCGGCATCACGCGCGGCATCCATCAATGGTTTTACCTTGTTGCTGTAAGCTTCAGCCTGCTTTTCAATATCTAGTTTTGAAGCTTTTGTGCGCTCAGCGTTCATCTTATCGAGCGAGTCTTTGATGTTGTTAACGTCAATGGAAATCTGTTTGATGAGGTCGGTTTGAGCGCGAGAAAGTGATTTGGCTTCTGCGGCAGAAAACACTTCCTTCAATCCAAGAACATTGTCGATCAGTTTTGTCTGGTAATCGAGAGCCGCCGGTATGATGTGATTCACTGCAATATCATTCGTAACACGAGCTTCGATTTCACGCTTGCGCACATAAGTCTCCACTTCGATTTCATAACGGGCATGAATTTCTTCATGAGTAAGAACGTTCAGTGTTTCAAACATCTTGTTCACCTCTTTGTTCTTCCATACTTTCAGCGCGCTTGGAGTGTCTTTTAAATTGCTCAAACCACGCTTTGCTGCTTCTTTCACCCATTCATCGCCGTAGCCATTTCCTTCGAAACGAATAGGCTTACTGATTTTGATGAGGCGCTGAAGTTCTTTCAAGATTGCTTCGTCTTTGTCGTCCCCTTTGGTGATGCGAGCGTCTACATCTTTTTTGAATTGAATGAGACGATTGGCTACTATTGTGTTGAGCACAATCATAGCGTTGGCGCAGTTGGCGCTGCTTCCCACGGCACGGAATTCGAATTTATTTCCGGTAAATGCGAAAGGTGAAGTTCGATTCCGATCGGTGTTATCGAGAAGTGCTTGCGGAAGTTTTCCGATGTTTAGTTTTAAATCGGTTTTATCTTCAGGGGTCATTTTACCTGCTTTGATGTTCTTCTCTAAATCATCAAGCATGCGGCTGAGGTGTTCACCCAGGAAGGCAGACATAATAGCTGGGGGAGCTTCATTAGCACCTAGGCGGTGGTCGTTACCCACCGTAGCTATCGAAGCACGAAGCACATCGGCATTTTCATGAATGGCTGCAACCGTATTTACGAAGAAGGTGAGGAATTGCAAGTTTGTTTTAGGATTTTTGCCCGGCTTCAAGAGATTAACACCTGTATTGGTACTCAGAGCCCAGTTGTTGTGCTTACCGCTACCGTTGACGCCTTCGAAAGGTTTTTCATGAAGCAGAATACGGAAGTTGTGTTTGCGCGCTGTCTTCTCGAGGACGTCCATTACCAATTGGTTGTGGTCATTGGCCAGGTTGGCTTCTTCAAACATAGGCGCCAATTCGAATTGGTTTGGTGCCACCTCGTTGTGACGAGTTGTTACAGGAATACCCAACAAGTGTGACTCATACTCGAACTCTTGCATGAAAGCCATGACTCGTTCCGGAATACTTCCGAAATAGTGGTCTTCCAGTTGTTGTCCCTTGGCGGGACGTGCGCCGAAGAGAGCGCGGCCCGTCATAGATATGTCGGGACGTGCGTTGTGCAGAGCGCTGTCGATGAGGAAGTACTCCTGCTCCCAGCCAAGAGTCACAGATACTTTGTTCACCTCTTTGTCGAAATACTGGCAGACGTTGGTTGCTGCATGATCCACGGAATTCAACGCACGAAGCAGCGGCATTTTGTAATCCAGTGCGTGACCGGTATAGGAAATGAAGATTGTAGGAATGCAAAGAGTATTACCCACGATGAATGCCGGAGATGAAGGATCCCATAGCGTGTAACCACGTGCCTCGAACGTATTGCGCAGGCCACCATTTGGGAACGACGATGCGTCGGGCTCTTGTTGCACGAGCATAGTACCATCGAATTTTTCGAGGGCACGGCCATCGGTAAGAGGCTTGAAGAAGCTATCGTGTTTTTCGGCTGTTGTCCCTGTGAGTGGTTGAAACCAGTGAGTATAGTGCGTTACCCCTTTTTGGATAGACCATTCTTTCATAGCAGCTGCCACGTGATCAGCCGTTTGTCGGTCGATACGTGCGCCTGTATTGATGCACTCCATCAATTTGTCGTAGGCATCGTCAGTGAGATACTCACGCATTTTGTGGTAGTAAAATACATTGGCACCGAAGTATTCGCTGATGCGATTGCTTTTTATGTCGGTGCGCACAGGTTGACGTTCGTGCAATTCAGAAAGTGCCTGAAAACGGGTTGATGACATGGGTAATTCGGTTTTTTGATTAAAAATTGAAAATTACTAGGCAAAAATAGGGGGGTGACATTAAACAAAAGCAATTTATTTCCTAACAAGTCATTTTTTTTAGGGGGTAAATAGGAAAAAAGTGCATTTTTCATATTTGTAAGGTTCGATTTGTTTTTTTTCTGATATCCGTAATTTTAGCCTCCATTCAATTTTAGAATTATGCGCAAGATTTCAACACTTATTTGGATAACGCTTTTGGCAGTTATCTCAGGAGGATTATCGGCTCAGGTATTTTCACCGGCCGATGGAAGTAAAGTCGAAAATCCCACGGAATATTTCCAGGGCGATCTTTCGGGGTTTCAGATTTCGCCAAGCGGGAAAGGCGTCGCTTTTCTTCGCTATCAGGACGATCGTTGGGTTTTGTTTTGGGACAATATCAATGGAGGACGTGAGACACGAGTTTCGAAGTCGGAGGAGTCAAACGTAGTAGATTTCCGATGGGTTGGCGATGATGCACTGGTTTATGCAACGGGCCAGGGCCCTGAAGGCACAGAGTTGCACCGATTCGAAGTATTTTCAGGAGCCCATAATCGCTTAACAAGTACGGCGGTAAGAATTAAGTTTCTTGACTCTCATTATTATTCAAGTGGCACAGTCATTTTGATGTGTGATAAAGATGATGTGACTTCAACCAAGGCTTATTCTATACAACCCGGTATGCGCGAGCTTAATCATATTGCATCGGGTTATGGAGTGAACTGGATAGAGGGCTTCGGCACCGGAGCGACCTACTACATTCAAAAGACGGAGGAGGGCTCACAATTTATCAATTGCTCGTTGAAGTCCGGACAGAAACTGGGAGTCGTGAAAGGGCTTTGCACGCTGAAAGGTCTGACAATGGCTTCGAAGTCGGAGGAGCAAGTGTATATGTTAAGTGATTTGAACCGCAATAGCAATGCACTTGTAAAGATGAATATGGCTGATGGCACGGAAACGGAGGTTGTTTATGAAGCGAATGGCGCGATAATCACCAAGGTTTTGTTTGCATCGGCTACTTCAAAACCGTTGGTTGTATGGTATGATGGTGTAGAAGGTGGTTTTCAGGCGTTGGACGAGGGATTTGAACCAACACTAACATCGATTACGCAAAAGTTGCCTACTCTCCACGGTTTTGATATTGTGCATTCTGATTTGTCCGGCAATGTTTGGATAGTCAGTGTGGTCAGTCCAGACTATGGTCGTGTTTATTATCACTACAATGTTGCGAACCGTGAATTGAAGAGCTTCGGAAAATTCGAGATATCAGATGAAATTCGACCTGTTAGCGAATTGATACCTGTGGGTAATGATAATTTGCTTGTGCGCTTTTATGCACCTTCAGAAGTCACATCGAAAACCATGACAGTTTTGGTCTTCCGCAATTCTCCTTGGGCACCGCGCGTAGTTGGTGCCATGGATGTGCTCGTGCAGCGCTTGGTGCGTGAAGGGATGTTAGTGGCTGAAGTTGACTTGGCGTATAGCGTAGTGAGCCGAAAGAAGCTGCTGTATTCCGGTTATGATCAAATGGTAGATCGCGTTATCGATCAAGTTCCGGTAATTCAGAAATTGATGACTTCCAATTTTGGCGTTGAACAGCGAATGATGTCAGTAATTGGCGAAGGAATTGGCTGCAGGGCGGCATTGCGAGTTGCTGCGGCTCACACCAGTATCGTATTGCGCAGCGCGCTTATCGATGCGACACCTGAGTTGAGTGGTTATATGGTGGCTCAGTTTCCTATCGAAAAAGACACGAAGGAATATGTGATGGGCTATGGCGATTCGAAGCAGGAATTATCGTTGCAGTATATAGCGCGAGAGCCGATATTCGTTTACGGGGGAAATAAGAGTTTTTACTTCACGAGTAATATTGAACCTGCGTTGAAGAAATTTACACAGGGTGGAAAAGCACCTGAGAGCTTTGTGGTTGGCTCCGGATTTGGCACTCACTTTTCGTACAGAGTTTTGAAAGGTATGAGCGGTAAACTGTCGAATTATTTTAAGAACTGATAGCTGATTACGAGTTGTGACAGACTACAAACTATAAGGATGGCGCATACATTTGAGTTGAAGGCTACTGATGGAGGAAGTAATGCGCGTGCCGGCGTGCTCATTACGGGTCATGGTGAAATACCAACCCCTATCTTCATGCCGGTAGGCACTGCAGGAACAGTAAAGGCAATCACGCAGCAGGATCTCAAGTCGGATGTGGATGCGAAGATTATTCTTGGCAACACATACCATTTGTATTTACGACCCGGGACGGGTATACTCCGCGATGCCGGCGGGCTGCACAAGTTCAACGGATGGGACCGCCCCATTTTGACAGATAGCGGCGGTTATCAGGTTTATTCCCTAAGTGATAATCGCAAAATCACTCCTGAGGGTGTGAAATTCAAATCGCACATTGATGGATCAGCACATCTATTTACGCCGGAGAATGTGATGGATATTCAGCGTGTGATAGGCGCAGATATTATCATGGCATTTGATGAATGCCCACCTTATCCGTGTGATGAGGATTATGCGCGAAAATCATTGCAAATCACGAATCACTGGCTAGACCGTTGTTTTGCGCGAATACATGAAACCGAGCCGCTTTACGGTCATCATCAGTCGCTATTTCCAATTGTTCAGGGTTCTGTTTATCGCGATTTACGAAAGGCAAGTGCAGAGTACGTTGCTTCAAAGGGCGCCGAAGGAAATGCTATCGGAGGATTGAGTGTTGGTGAGCCGCATGAAATGATGTATGAGATGACGGATTTGGTGTGTGGAATACTTCCGAAGGATAAGCCCCGCTATTTGATGGGTGTAGGAACACCGGCGAACATACTGGAGTCAATTTCACTAGGAGTGGATATGTTCGATTGTGTAATGCCAACGCGAAATGCCCGCAATGGTCAATTGTTTACCTGGAATGGAATCATGAACATGCGCAATAAGAAATGGGAACGCGATTTCTCTCCGCTCGACCCAGACGGTGATAGTTTTGTTGATTCCTTCTATAGCAAAGCATATGTGAGACACTTATTTGCATCCGAAGAAATCTTGGCAATGCAAATAGGCACGTTGCATAACTTGAATTTCTATCTCAGGTTGGTGCGCGTTGCCCGCGAAAAAATTATCGAAGGAACCTTTGCCTCCTGGAAGAATGAAATGGTAGTTAAACTCATGCAGCGACTTTGATGATCAAGAAAATTGATCTCTATATCATTCGAAAGTTTTTAGGAACGTTCTTTTTCATGATTGGAGCGTTTCTTTTGATTGCGGTAGTATTTGACATAAGTGAAAACATAGATGAGTTACTAAAGGCACGCGCTCCGTGGTACAGAATTGTTACTGAGTATTACGTTAATTTCTGTTTTTACTTCGGAACATTGTTGAGTTCCTTCATAGTTTTTCTGACCATTATCTGGTTCACCAGTAAGTTGGCTCAGCAATCGGAAATCATAGCCATGTTGAGCGGTGGAGTCAGCTATGCTCGTATCATTCGTCCTTACTTCATAGCATCCGGAATATTGGTTGCTTTATTGTTATTGCTCACGCATATTGTAGTTCCGAAGGCGAACCGTCAGAAATATGAGTTTGAGGTAAATTACATGAAGGATCCGATTACGGTAACCGAGAAGAACATCCATCGCGAGATTGAACCAGGGACGATTGCTTATTTCTATGCATTTCATCCGGAGACTATTTCAGGTGATAATTTTTCACTCGAGAAATGGAAGGATGGTAAGCTCACACAGAAGTTGATAGCGGCGAGCGCTCAGTATCTTCCGGATACGAAGCAGTGGCGAATCATGAATGCCCAAATTCGAGAATTTAACGGTGAAGGAGGAGCGACATTGGTAATGAGAGCGCAGCTCGATACCATCTTGCCCATGGATGAGCAGGATTTCGGTTTACGATCGGAGATTACATCGGCCATGAATTATGCGGAGCTCACGGATTTTATCGAGGCTCAGAAATTGGGTGGTTCGGGACGTGTAGCAGAGTTTGAAGTTGAATTGTATAATAGAACTGCTTCTCCGTTTTCCATTTTTGTTTTGACGTTGATAGGTGTATCTATCGCTTCCCGAAAGCAACGCGGAGGAATGGGGTCGCACCTCATGTTTGCAGTCATCATTGGTTTTGTCTTTGTCTTTATCTCGCGAATGACCACGGTGAGTGCTATGAATTTGGGTTTCCCCGCTTGGATAGCGGTATGGATTCCCAATGTTCTTTTTACAGGTGTAGGCGTTTGGCTTTATTCTAAAGCGCAGAAATAAGTCGTACAGTGAGATGAATCAATTTCGTTGTTGCTTTATCCACGAGCTAATAAAGGCTGTGCAGTGCGGTGCGTATTCTCGGTTGATGTGATGACCATCATTGAAGACCATTTCCTTTGCTAGCGACTGCATATTGAAATAGGGTGCGTTGTAGCGAGATGATATGGAATGGATAAGTGAGTCGAACGAAGGAAAGAAATCCTGCTCAATTTCAAAGATGGTTTCAGAGACCGGAAGTCGCACGAGATAAATATTCCCTCGATTGCTAAGACGGTCAATCAAGGAGGTCATTTCATCGATTCTGTATTGTGCAATTTTAGAATCGCGAAGGGAGCTTCGAAAGCCCTCAGCTTTTCCTCTGGTCCGTTTCTCTATTTCGGCAGTATCAATGTCTCTGGTTACTTCTATCCACCCGTCTTCATGGCCATTAATAGAACTGTTTTTACGCCAACGTGTATACGCAATGTTACCCCAACCCTGATTGTAGGTCTCCACAATGAATTCTAGGTTTGGGTATCCGTTGAACGAGCTCAATTTGTTGAGGAAGTTGTTTTCCTCCGGAAATTTTTCTTTGCCTGTAATTGAATCCGTCATCACTCGCAAGGACCATGGGTCGACGGAAACGATGAATGTACCTCCCTGTTTACTCTCATCGAGCTTTTGTTCGATTGCATGCGTGTATACCTTGCCATACGGAGAGGTAGTTCCGTTGAAGGCGTAATTGAGTATGTCGATGTCAAGTGAATCTTTGATTACCGAAGGCATGATTGCTTGTGAAGCACGCGAAGTTCCAATGATGAGGTTTTGTTGTTTATCGCTGCTGCATTTGTGGAAATAGATGAGAGTTGTACCATCCACCAAAGGAATCATAGCAACATGTGCTATTAAGGTGAACAGGCCAACCGAAATCAATTTTAGGATAAACTTCTTTCGTTCCATTAGAATTGCGCATAGATAAATCCGCCTACTGCAAATTCACTGAAGAAGAAAGTCGCAGTCATGACGAAAAGATAAAGGGTCCATCGTTGCAAAGCTGTAAGTCGTTGAATACTCAAGCCATGTTCATGCTTTCTATTCAGCCATTCAATGGCAAAACAAGAGATGATGAGCAGCCAATAGATACCGTTTGTAACTCCAATCACTCCCGATAGATCCGGAGCCTTGAGGCCATGGGTTGCAATACGGGTAATTTCAATAAGTGATTGAGATGCGGGTATTTCACGGAATAACAATGCCGCGATACAAACAAGTAGAAATAGCAACAGCATGCGCGTCAGTGTTTTTATGGTTAGCTTTTCACTATTTCCGACTGCATTGATATTTCTCCCTTGGATAACCAAAGGAAGAAAGAAGACGGCTTGAAGAAGGCCATATAAAAGGTAACCCGACTTAATACCATGCCACACGCCGACCGTAAGGAAAGCAGAAAGAATGGCGAGGAAAGTTCCTATGCGTTTGTATTTGCGGAGTATAAAAGAAACCGGTGTGTAGACATAGGTCATAACCCACGAGGTAAGAGAAATGTGCCAGCGCTTCCAGAACTCACTGATGTTGGTGGCGAAAAAGGGAAAAGCAAAATTGTTCGTAATACGAATTCCAAAGCCTTTGGAAACTCCGCAAGCCATGTCGGAATAACCGGAAAAATCAGCATAGATATATACCATGTGCATAATGGCTGCCAGCAGCATATTTATGCCGGAGATTGTATCGGGAGAGGAATAAAGACTTTTATAAAAAAGAAGGCAGTGAGAACTTACAACGGTCTTTTTAAAGAAGCCCCAAAGGAATTGCCTCATAGCATCCGTCATCATCGGTATTTCGAATTGACGAAATTGTTTAATCTGTGGTGTAAATGTTTGGATACGTTCAATGGGGCCTGACACGAGTTTGGGGAAATAGAACAGGTACGTGAAAAAACTAAGTATATCATTTTCCGGGTCCGTTTCCTCATTGTATACGTCAATCCAGTAACCTATAAGCTGAAAGGTGAAAAAGCTTATGCCTAGCGGCAAATAGAAGTTCTTGAAGTCGATGCCCTCGCCGTTCAGTATGGAAGCACAAGCACTCATCAATTCGTGCATGTACTTGAAATATGCTAGTAAAAGAATATTTGCCAGGCAGCCCGCGTAGAAAAACCATTTTTTCGAATTTCCTTCCTCCATGTTGTTCATGTGGCGAACAAGAAGCAGATTGAGAATACCTGAAACAGCTATGAGTATGGAAGCTTGCCAATCGTTTACTCCAATAAATACAAGACTAGACAATAAGAGAAGCGCATTTTGGAAGAAAGCTTTCTTAGGCAGTGCTAGCCAATACACAGCCAACACGATTACTACAAAGGGAAAAAAGTATAGCGATGTAAATGACATGCTTTGTCTTGTCGTTACTAAACAAGTTTAGATTGTATCAATTCAATGAGATTGCCCATATTCTTGAGCTTATTAATTTCCTTCAGTTTGAACTGTACTGTGAATGTCTTTTCAATTTCTGTAATGATTACCATGTGGGTCAGTGAGTCCCATCCTTCCACCATTTGGGCGGTGAGTTCGTCATGAATTTCAAAGCGATCGTGCTTCAAAACGTGTTGAAGTATCGTTTTTATCTTTTCTATGATAATTTGTTTGTCCATGACGGTTACAGTAACTTTTTTTGCATCATCCACTTTTCGTGATAGGGTAGTGTATTCCCTGTCAATTCAGGCGAATATACTGCCTTTTGAATCGGCTCATAACCCATTCTCTGATACACTTTGATGGCCGATAGATTGTTGGCGTATACCTGCACCTCAGCCAATGGAACTTTTGGGTTTTTGGACAGGGCACTTTCAGTCAGAAAAGCAATGAGTTTGTCAATTAGTCGATTTCCGCGATGGTTGGGGTCAACGAAGGCGTACTCTACCTGATGCGCTCCCGGGGTGCGATTAAGCTGAATAGCATTCAGCAATTTTTTATGTTGTTGAAGAGAGGGAATGATGGCCGTGCCGAAGGCGTGTATGAGCAGATTTGATTTGAGGGTGGAAGAAGGTTGTTCATCTTCGTTTTCGCCTTCAATCCATCCGCAGAACGCAGCTACCGGTTTATTGTCGAAGGTGGCAATCGCAAACTCTGTTGTTGAAAATTCACATCCTTCTATTTCTTCGATTAGAATGCGGGTCAGTCCGACCTTGGTTTGTTCTTCGTTCAGTCCGATTAAATTGGAAAGTCCGCAATTCGGTGTACCGCTCTTTTCGGCAGCCACGATGGTTTCTACCAAAAAGGAGATGTCGTTTTCGTTTGCAAATCGGATGTTATACGACATGCGATGAGAATTTCTGTTTAAT
>Ga0315908_10004201_pt1 | contig 10379 bp, 3 predicted proteins | sample LakEriMetagenome_12_FD_203520 | JGI IMG/M metagenome (GOLD analysis project Ga0315908, IMG submission 203520) | Freshwater fungal communities from buoy surface, Lake Erie, Ohio, United States - Buoy 4 MA124 | ecosystem: Environmental > Aquatic > Freshwater > Lake > Lake biofilm | place: USA...
CTTCTTTGACATACTTACACTTTTTGAAGTCTTGAATGGGTTTCTTCAGACGAGTTGGTCCTTAACCTGCTCCTCTTTTTGGCTTCTTTGCAGGGAATACTAAGTCAATATCATCCATGAAGATTATAGAAGGTTGGTATTCCTTTGCAATTGTGAATGCCATATATAGCATCTTGTTTGTTGATGATTTGTCCATATAGTTTCCTTCTAAGTTAGATACTGATAGGTCAATCACCATTGCGTCACATTCTGTAGCTATAGCCTATAATTAAACACGTATGTCGTGTCATATCAGATACATTTTATTATATATATATATATGATGATGAAAATATATAATTAGAATATAATTACCCTCAATGCCAATGATTTGCCTGTACCCATTGGTCCATAGAACATAACCCATGTACTTTTAGGGATTGCCTTCTTAGCATTTTTGTTTCCTAATCCCAAAGCTACAAATTATGTAAGATACTATCTCAATTAAGCTATACTAGGATCAGGCATGAATGGACTTTACATTTCCTATAAACAACCCAACATATTAGCGTCTCCTTTAAGATCATCCATTTTGGCTGGCTATAACTTTTTAACTATTCCTGCTTCTACTAATTCCGCTAACATATCTCTTGGATCTCTATTCTTTACTAATTTTTATCCAGGAATAGGTTTACCCTTCTTTGCTTTCTTCTTTTTTGGTTTTTTTTTCTTTTTTTCTTTGCCTTTTATACCGAATTCTAATTTTATATTCTGTATTTCAACAGTTATCATTAAGTCTACTAATTACTCAATTTCAGTGTTTACTCCTGGTGTTACTATTTTCTTTGCTAAATCATTTTCATACTTTTAACAGAAATTCTTAGATTCATCCTTTTTACTCCATTCTTTATCATAAGTATCTATTTTTTGCTATAATTTTAATACATTTTCACTAGGTTGTAGAATGTTTTTTCCTTCCATGAATTCATCTAATTCACTGCTTTTACCTTTCTTTCCTTTTTTTCCTGCTTTTTTTGCATCTTTATTTTTCTTTGCATCTTTAGCTTTCTACTCCTCTTCTGCTTTTTTTGCTTCTAATTGATCAGCTGTTAATGGCATCATCACTTCTTTTCTTGTATAATATTCTTCTATTTTAGGTACTTTTTTGAATTGGTACATTGCTAAAATATCTTTCAGCCATTCTCTTCTTTGATCCAACATATTTTATTTAATATCTGGTCCTTCATTTAATTTTACTAATTCTCTGATATCTTCTAATCCATCTTCGTATTCTTGTTAATTTTGTTTTTGTATTTCTCTCATTTTTTATCTCTCCTTTTCTAATATTAATATATATTTAAATAATTAATGAAAATGTATATATAATTATATATATTTATTTATTAATATATGAATGAATATTTATGTATATTAATGATAATATATATGAAAGTATATGTATTTAATTACTTTCTATTAATACTGGATCTTCTCCTTCAGGATACTTAGTTTCCTTTAACTTGAAACCCAAGAATTCTGCCTCCTCTTACCTGATATTATGAATTGTCTATCTAGCTTTGAAACCTTTAAAATACTTCTAAATTACAATAATAGCTTCATTAGTCTCAGTATCATCATTAATCTCCTACTATCCTTAAGCTAATCTCATCCTCAATTTTCTTTCATCCTCCTTCTCCTTTTCCTTAATTTTATATTTTATCAAAATGCACTTCTCAATAGCTTATCTTCCCTTATTATTATATTATATTATAATAATATTATTATATTATATGATTATATGATAAATGATTTGTTTGTACCCTCTCATTCTTCTATATGATTCTAATAGCAGTTTCAAGATTGGCATCCAATCTTGATCTATCTTAAATAACTTCCTCTTCAGGTTCACAAGTATCATGGAATTACTGCAGTAATTTATCGATCATTTAGTTCCTTTTATCTCTATCTTCTTGTTCTTATTATAAAAAGTATCTAGGGATTCTGATTTCAAGAATATTAGGAGATAATTTCAAATCTTACAAAATATCTTCAAGATTAATGAATTCACATCTTACTTAATTATGATGAGTGTTAAATCGCACTAATTCTTAATAACATTCTACTAATCTTATTATAACTAAATCTAACATTTCTTTTAATTCTAGTCGTTTTTAAGGATGTGCCAATTAGTCATAACTGTTTTCTAATATTTTGTAGCATTGAACATATTTGATGTAAAGAATCGCAAAGTGTTAAAACCATTCATAATCTGTTCTTTTATAAGTTATCTATTTTTAAATTATTTTTTAATTATTTTATTTATTTTTAAACATATTTTATATTCATATTATTTATTTATTATATTTACTCCTAGTTTTTCTTCGTTTTATTCTCTTGGTTAATTTTCTACTTATATAATATCCATCAACTAATTTATTCCTTCTTTCCATTAAAGATTATAGTATTAATGACTCATTTATTAATTAAATTAATATTATAACTTATTTATCAAGATTAATAGAATAAGTAATAAATAGATAATAATATAAAATAAATATAAATTTAAATACTCAAAAACAATTATTTTGTTTCATCAAATACTTCAATTTTTAATATATATAGTTTAGAATTAATTTATCTTAAACATGATATTTTAATGCTTTTTAAATGTGATCATTAAAGTAATAAATAGTAAGAAAATGGTTATTAATGTCAATATGTTTAAATTTTAAAATAAGTACAGACTCAGGTATTGACTTTTCTACAAAACAAGAAAAGCATGAAAGAATACTGAAAAGCAAACTTTCCTGATTTTATTTATAAGGAATATTATAAATCTTATATCTATCAATGCGAAATAAAATTGGCTGATAAATTTTATCGATTTAAACACTCACATTATGAAACTTCTCTTCTTTCATAAAATACTCGAAATCCATATTTATATTAGATTTAGTAGAATAATTAGAAGATTTAGTGTTAACTCTTTAAAAATAATCATTTTATTTGATCTTTTTGATGTTGGGACGATCTGCATACTCTTTTTTTATAATAATTAATTGGTTGGATTTTAAGTTCTTGATGGGCATTTAGAAATTGCATTAATTTTCTTCAACATAATAATGATTAATTTCGTCGTTTTTTTCATATATTTGATATTCGTTAATATTGAAATTAACTTTAATTCTTATGATTTCTAATAGATTGAGTATGGTTTGATTTTAATGGATTTAAATTTTGGTAGTAAATTATTAATCTTGAATATGAACTTATAATAATAGTATTTCTTTGTCTTTGGTTTGAATAGTGTATTATAATTACTTATAAATCTGATTGTCCTATTAAGTGATTAACTTTGAGGTGAATGAATGTTCATGATCAGACTCAGTTTAAGGATAATTATATTGATTATTCTATTTTTCCATGAATACCACTTGTTCCACATTATATTCACTGAATATATTATACATTTCTAGAGGAGGGAAATCTATATTAGGATGATAATCATTAAGATCATCATTAAAGTAAAGTTCATAGTTTTATACATTACGATCTTTTATTAGCGATTTATCCATGCGTTCTAAGCTCAAATAGGTCTCTATTATTTATTTTATCATTTCTATTATCAGCATCTCTCAGTCTACTAATATCTCTATTTTTTTATCTTGTCCGAATAGGTAAACTGTCGTTTTCAGTTTGTTATCTTGGATTTCTGTTTCACATTTTTCCTACTTTTTATTTATTTATAACATTATAATTCTAGGATTCTAGTTTTTATTTAATTATATTTCTTTAATATCTATATTTTACTTTTAGTATTAATAGACTTTTAAAGTTTTTATCTTATTTATTTCTATATTTATTTTATATTTGTTTTTAATCAAATTTATCGAATTTCTTTATTTTGTTGTAAGCTTTGTTGTCTGAAATTCCTCTTCCAAAATTATGAATTTGATTTTATTAATATGAATTTTTTTATAAATTTAATGTAATTTTTTTATTCTTTTTATTTTAAGACCTATTTTCTTTATTCTCATTATTTTTTTTTGTAATAAGATTTTTATTTGTATTATTATTGTTATTAATATAATCTTAATTGTTATTATTTATATATTCATGATCAATATTATTTAAATTATTACTAATATTTTAAATTTATTTAAATTTATCATCTTAAATTTCTTATTATAATAAAGACTATTCAGGAATTTATTTGAATTTTTTGCATTTTTTTTATTGCCTAGTTTATTGATCTATATATAAATCATACTCATTATCATTCTCTTATTTAAAATATTTCAAACTTTCTTTACGTTATATATAATGTAAGTTTTCGAAATTATCTAACGATTATGATTTCTCGTATCTTAGTCTCATTTTTTTAACACTATATGTTTATCTTAAATAAAATAATAAATATTACCTAGTTTTTGCTATATTATTATTGATTGTGTCTTCAAAATTTATTAAAACTTTATCTATTATCATTTTTTATATATTATCGAAATCAACTAATTTTTCATCTATTTTCTATTAATCATCTCTTTCTAATAATTATCAAATATATTCATTTTAATACTTTTCAGTTTGATTTGATTATTTTTTATATGAAAATTTTTAAATTTTTACAGGCGATGAAATTTAAAAAGAAATACTAGGATCTTATTCTAAAAAATTTTTTCTTTAAAATTTATTTTAATTTTTAAAATTATCGATTTATTAATTTATATTTATTTTTAAATTAGTTTCATTTATTGCTCCTATTATTTCTTTGTATTCATTAATTTCAGTATATTACATTTGAATAAGAATATTTTTAAAAATATTAATAGTATCTAAATAGATTATTATAATTTAAAATTAAAATATTTAATTATAAAAAATTAAATTTTTATAATTTATTTATTAAATATATATTAATTAATTTTATAATCATTAAAAATAATTGATTTATTACATAATAATGAGATATAAATAATATCATCTTTTAGAATTGTTTTGATTTAATTAAATTTATTACAAATAAGGACTTTGTTTCAATAGAGAAAATTATTGAATAAGTTTTTTATTTTTTTTATTTGAATTATTTGTAATAGTTGTTTTGCTTATTGTTCTTTAATTTGAATTTTTATCCAAAAAAGGAAGTCTAATTAAATTTTTTTAAGTTCTTTATTAAACACCTATGCTATTGCTTTATATCTATTTTAGATGAATAGTTCCAATAGTTTGAGATAATTTAGACTCAGACTAATCTATTTATTAATATTTAATTTTATATTATTAATTAATAAATATTAAAGTTAATATTAAAATTATATATAATAATATATTTATTTTAATTTACTGGATTATTCAAAATCAGTTAATTTTATTTATTTTTTGCAATTTAATTTTTATTTCAGTTCTTTTAATAAAATTTAAATTTTATTGCATTTATTTCTAAATTCCAACGGAAATAGTTTATAGTCCTAAAATTATTCTTTACTAATTTATTTTAATTCCAAATCTATGAAACTTCCAAATATATGATTATTCATTATTTTAATAAAGGTTTAATAAATTTTTTGATTTTTTGATTTATTCAATAAAATAGCAATAATAGAAATTAAATTGCTTTAAATAATTTTTTCTTTTAATTTTCTAGATTCTTCAAGAGCTAATTCAGGATTATATTTTTGAATTTAGTCAAAATTAAAAAACAATTAAAAAATTATTTTTAATTAACAAACCGCAATAACCTAATCTTCAATTTCTTCATTCAAATTAAATACACTATGAACGATTGAATTATAAATATCACTTTTTAAAAACTTTATTTTTTATTCTTCGGTTAGTTTTCTTTAAATCTGTAAAAATATTTTGCAAAACACTTAAATTGTTTTACAGTTTTTATCTTTTATGAAAATGCAGAAAATTTGTTAAAAATCTTTTTAGAAAATTATTTCAATGTCTATAAATTATATATATTATAATACCTTTTAGATTTCTAATAAGTTCTTAGAATATGTAATAATAATTATTGAAATTCAAAAACTATAAGTTATTTTATTAATTATTTATATTAATTAAACATCGTTTTAAAAACTACTAGAGTTATTCTTATTTTATTGTTTCATTAGTTTAACTAATAATATTTTATATTTCATAAATTTCAGAAGTTTCTTATTCTGATGGAAAAGCAACTAATTATTTCTGATTAAAATTAAATTTATAGAATTATTCATAAACTTCTTTATTTTCAGCTATATCATACAAATCTTATTAATATTCTTTATTTTTATTAATTTTGAATTATTGAAAAATATTAGTTTGAATTTTTAAAATTTCATTTTTATTTTTAAAATTTAAGTTTTTATTGCTTTAAATTAGGGACTTTTTATTATCATTAGAAGTATTAGCTCTTATTTCACCTTATAATTTAAAAGTACTTTATCTATTGATTTATTTAAATTATGAAATTATTTCATTTTCAACAACATTTTTGCTTTTGACAGTTTATAATTGAATATTACTATTATTTTTATTTCATTTAAAGAACTAAAACTAGTTATTGTAATTAAATGGATTAAGTGATTCAAAAGGATAAATACCTTCCTTGAAATCTCTCCTAAGATTAACAGGATTAAGACTGAAAATAGAATTAGAATCAGAATAAATAAGTTTAAATTTATTTGATTATTAATAATTAGAATCAATAATAATAGAGAACATATCTTAGACCATACTCTACATTAAATTTTTAATATAGTTATTACTAAATCCTAAATGTGGATTAGTATTACACTCTATAAGCCAAACTCTTAGATCCTCATCAATCATAAAATCATAACCAAATAATTCAAATCCTCCTAATTATTTATTAAAGAGTTTGGACTTAATACTGATGAGAGTATCTATGATGAGATCAGTAATTCTGGAGAGAATATGAGTTTTAAGATTGAAGTGAACAATCTAGGGATATTTAATACGAATATATTTTTATAATTCATCAAGATCAAGACAATTTCCATCTTCATATTTCCCAAAATTCTCATTATATTTCTGAAGACAGATATTTGTTAAATGAATGAATTTATCTGTTAGGTCTGACTCATCATATTCATTTGATGATAGGCGGATGTATGCCTTTTCGTATTGAAAAACATCACCATGAGAGTTTGCTAATACTAATATTCTTATATCGAATTTACGCTTATTCCATAGTAAAGGTCTCTCTAAGTATTTTTAAACCACCCATTTAGTATTTTCGCATTTTGATTGCAAAAATTAATATATTTCATTTAAGTTGTTAAATATTTCTATCCCTTTTCCTTGATTAGCATTTGCTGGTTTTATAAGCCATAAATTTTACTGACAATGTTTTTGATGTAGTTTTTCCTTCTTAAAGAAATTCTTTGATATTTCTTTGAATCTGGCGACAAATGAAGTATACTCGAAATTTTCTTTGCCAGATTCAATAATGAAGGAAGTGGGAGTGGAATCCCAAATACAATATTAGATATTTTTCAGAGAATGATAATACTTTTTAAGGGATTTTAATAAACTCGTTTTATAAGTTATTAAAACATGAAATTCTAAGTGATTATATACTATTAACGGTCTGTTTTCACGAGCCCTTTATTGATTTAACATTATCAAATATTAAAGTATTTTGTTTTCAAAACAATAAGGTTTCCATATTAAATCAAATTAGTCTAATTGACTATATAATGTTAATAAAGACTTTATTTAATCTTTTTCTAATTTATGTTCAATATATTCTTATCTTTTCTCCAGCTCCTATTTTATCAAATTCTCATTATTTCCCGGAAATATCAAAAATTTTAGTTTTTTATCTTAATTTTGTTGTTAATTTTATTTATTTTAAATTTTATAATCAGTTTTAACTTAAGAATTATTTGCTATTAATTTTTAATTACTTTTTTAATCCTTAATATTTTATTATTTTTATTCCTTTTCAAAATTTAAATTTATTATTTCCTTATTTTATTCAAGCATTTAAAATATAGTTAATATAATTGTTATAAATTAATGTTTAAATCTATTTTATATTTTTTATTTATAATAAGTTTATTAATACTTTTAAATTTATTAACTTATTTATTATATAAAAAATAATAGAAGATTTTATTATAATTTATTTTTCAATAATTTAAAATAGAGGATTATTATTATTCAAAATAAATTAATAGTATTTTTTATAATTTATTTAATCACGCTTTTACTTATTTATTCATATACTTATTCTAAAAATTATTGAATAAATCTTTATTAAATAAATTTTTCCTTTTAAATTAATTAGTTTAATTATGATTTTAATTTTGAATTTCATAATTAAGTTATTTTCTAGTTTCTGATCTTAAAAACAATATATTCTAATCTTTTTATTATTCAAGCTAATTTTAATCTATTTATCTAAATTATGATGAATATAAATTTGTAAAATTAATAAAATCTTCTTGTTCAAATATTTATTCATCTTAAAATAATTTTTAACTTAAATATGTTTTTTTTTTTAAAATATACATGCTCACTAATCTATTATTATTATAATTAAAATTTTCCCCTTAATCCTATAAAATATATAAGGAATTAATTATTTTTATAAATAAAATAATAATTACTTCATTAAGGTTTTAGAAATCAGTAAAGTTTTTAATTTTTTCTGTTTAATCTTCTTTTTCTTCAATTATAGAAGTATTTTTATTGAATTTCTTAATCAAATTTTCAGATAATTTTTATATTTACTAATTTAAATTATAAGTAATTTTTAAATAATTTTCTTAATCTCCTTCTTAAATATTTACTTTTTATTCTCGGAGTAAATTTGAAAAATTTTCAATTTCATTTAAATAAATATTGTTCTAATAAATTTTTAGTTCTTCCAAGAATGAATACTCTTTTAAAAAATTTTATATAAATTAAGAAATTTCCAAAATTTATGAATAAAATTTTATAACGAAATTACAATCATCTAGATTCATTTTTTAAAATTATTCTAAAAATAAATAAGAAAATTATATTACAATTTTTAAATATTCCTTACATTACAAAATATAAAACATTATAATAATAGTCTATGTTTTTAAACATTTTAACAATAAAAAATAAACATAAATCATATTTTAAATATCCTTAATCTCCAGTATTTAATATGTTTACTATCTTTAATGTCATTTAATTGATACAATTTGTTAATTTATCAATATATTAAAAATTGCTTTTTGAAATAGCTATTACTATTTCATCTAATCTTAATTCAAAAATTTTTTAAAACTCTCCACTAAAATATTGAGCTTTTAATTTAATTAATTCATAAAAATTAATTATCACTACATCTAGTTTCCTACTTTCTTATTTAATATTAAAATTATTTACTGTTTTTCTATATTTTAGAAAGTTAGTATACTTATTTTAAATCTATTTTAGATATTTCTTCTATTAACAATTTATAATCAATAACTTGATTAATAATTAAAAGATTTTTTAAATTATATTTCCAACTTTTTTTATTTTTATCTTCCTATAATTTATCTAAAATTATTTTAAAAGCTTTATCTGGTTTCATATCTTTATCCTATCCATTAAAAATTATCATCATTTCTTAAATTATATATCAAAATATTAACTTTTCATATGATTATCTTTTGGTCTTTTATAATCTCTAAAAGTTAACTTGAGTCTCAACTTTTCAAATTTACTAACAGTTTTAATATTAATAATTTGCTTTTAAATTTTATTAACAAAATTCATGAATACTATAAATAAGATAATAATAATAATAATAATGATGATGATATTAATAAGATAAGAATAATAAGTATTATTAAATAGTAATATAAAAATATCTTATAAATAAAAATGCCTCCCAAATCAAAAGTAAAAGAAGAGCCTTAAGTAGTAATACCAGTAGGAGACCCATCAGCAGGAAGAGACATCTTCGATGGATAATGTGGAGCATGTCATGCTTTGGAAGGAGATAATAAGACAGCAGCAGCTCCTTCACTTGGAGGAGTAATAGGGAGAGTGGCTGGTAGCACCACTTTTAAATACAGTGGATCTATGAAGAAGGCCGGATTCACTTGGAGTGATAAACATCTCTTTATGTTCCTTAAGAATCCCACTAAGTACGTCACTGGAACTAAAATGGCTTTTGCCGGTTTAGATTCAGAATAAGATAGAGCTGATGTTATTGCTTATCTTAATCAATGATCATTCTTTTTTTTATCATTATCACATTTATTTATATCATTTTTTTATTTGATTTTTTAACAATTAACTTATAATTTTTATTCTTTATACACTTCTAATTATATATAATTATTTTTAATTAGTGGCGTTATGAATAAATTTTTTTTCTATTTACATTATATAGTTTATTTTGGCTTTAATTAAATTTT
>Ga0315908_10004202_pt1 | contig 10378 bp, 1 predicted proteins | sample LakEriMetagenome_12_FD_203520 | JGI IMG/M metagenome (GOLD analysis project Ga0315908, IMG submission 203520) | Freshwater fungal communities from buoy surface, Lake Erie, Ohio, United States - Buoy 4 MA124 | ecosystem: Environmental > Aquatic > Freshwater > Lake > Lake biofilm | place: USA...
TATACTTCCGTTTCAATATTCAAAATATTACCTATATTAAAATTATTATCAATGTATTAATGAATTATCAGAAAAATATAAAATCTAATATTAAAATTATAAAAAAACAGGTTAGATTTTATAAATAAATTAAAAAATACAATTATCTATTAAATGAATTCAATATTATTTATTATAAAAAATTCAAATTTTTTATATATATATATTTTTATAATTATTTTATAATATATATTAATTTATTTCTTATGCTATATTAGTAATCAATTCATACTTACTCTTCTTTAAATATTCTTTACAAATCTTATGGCATATTTTTTTATTATTAAGTCTTGTTATATATCTTAACTTCCACTAGAATAATAAGAACTAAATTATTGTTATTTATTGTAAATTGCATTTTACTTAAATTTTTATTTTAAATTAAATATTTATTATAATTATGTAGACTCACTCATTTATAAATTTTTAAGTTTGAAATTACTTTTTTTTTAATCTAATATTTCCAAACTTTCATTAATTTATTTATTACTATATGTAGAATCTTTAAGTATAAATTAATTTTCATTTTCTTTAATATTTTATTAAGATATTATCCTTTTATATAAATTTTATAGATTTTATTTTACTATTTTTTTATAATTAATTTATGATTATTTATATACTTTTTGTAAATATTTCTATGTTTAGAATTTAATTGATTATTTTATTTGTGGAATAATTTAAGATTATTTTTAAGAAATAGATAAATATTATTTTTATTTTAAAAAATTATTTTTTGCCTAGTTTTATAAAATTATTATTAAATTATTTGAAGAATAATTAAATTCAATATATTATATATTTGTAATTTAATTGTTCTTATTTATTTATGATTGAATATTTCTGTCAAAAATTTTATTATTAGTAAAAAGATTTATATTTTAAATTATTTTATCTAATTTAATTTTATTTGTATCTTTATTATAATTTAATTATTAATCTATTAAGAGATCTTTAAAATTAATTTTATAAATTTAATTTATATTATCTTAAATATCATTTTTAACTTACTTTAAATCAATAAAAATTTGTGAAAAAATTTTTGACTCATTAATATTTTATGTTTAATTTTTATTTATACTATTTATTTTTTAAAACTAAAAATTCTATTAATAATTTTTAATTATTATTTTAATAAAATTTTGAAATACAATAGTTTCTACTCCTTATTTTCTTTTAATAAATTATTTTTTTTGTGAATTATTCATTTTCTCATTAATTATCTAATTTTATTAATTTTTATTAAATTAGTAAAGATTAACATTGAATTATTCACTTTCAATTAATAAAATATTTTTACTTTTAATTATAATTTGACATTAAAATTTATAATAATGGTGATATAATTAAATTATTTATTTCAATATAATATAATTATTATATAAATTTTATGTGTTTATTATAGAAAAAACACAATTCAAAAATAAATAATAATTATATTTATCAAATATTATTTATATTTAAAAATGTCAACCAAAATTTTATTAATATTAATAAATTTATGGATTGAAATTCAAAATTAATTGAACAAATAAATCACTTTAATAGAAGATGATTAAACAATTTTTAATAAGATTTAAAGTATAGAACAGCCTTTTTTTAATTAAATAACTTAAATAAATATTATTAAGTTAAATTCAATTAAATAAATTTAATAACTTGATTTTTATAAAAATTAGCATTAATTAATAAATCTCTATAATTAAAAGAAAACAAAAAAATTTATAAAAAATTTAGATTATAATTATTCTCAAAATATTATTTATAATGTTAATACAAAGTATAATTCTCCAAATGATTTTTAATATTTTAAATTAAAGATAAATGATTTAGTTTTTAAATAAAATGTTTCGGTAATTTATTAAAGTAATAATAGATAAATTAATAATATATGATTTAAAAAAGATATTTTTACATTTTTGAAGAATAGCTTACTTTATTTAATATAGAAGTAATAATAATTAAAATAATTTAGGATTTTATAAGTTAATATAATTTAATAAATCATGATGAAATCCAGAAATTTATTATTAGTTAAAATATAATATCGGTTAAAAATAATAATTGTTATTTTTTTTTAATAGATAACATTTAAAATTATAAATTAAGTTAATATAATAATTTAACATTTTCTTATGTTTAAATTTATAAAGAAATAGAGATAAGCTATTTTATTTTTGTTTCTGATGTAACAAAATATTATTATTAAATAAAAGTTTAAATAATAATTATATTTTATAGTAGATCAATAATTTTAAAATGAAATACAAGAAATAATTAAAATAAGTTTTTTTAATATAATTAAAGAATAAGAAATTATTGAAAAAGATTCATAAAATATTTAATTCAAAAAAATAATGTGTTTATATTTTAAATAAATATAAAAGATAAACTAAACATTTAAAATTTTTTTGAGTGATTAAGTAATTAATATTTAAAATAAATAATAAGGAAATGAAATAATATAGAATTAGTGATTTATTTTATTTTGATTAAATTGAAGAATTAATTAGAATTTGGAATAAAATATTAATAAAATTATAAAATTTTTTTGACTAATTGGAAATTTCTTAATATTAAGATTGTTTTAAGATTGTTTCAATAAAATTAAACAAAGATATACAATAATTGTATGATTTTATTTAGTTGAACAAAAGTGACAAATTAAAAATTTATAATTAAAACGAATTATCTTTTTATTAGAAATATTTGTTGACTATTTTAAGCATTATTATCTCTATAATAATAATTATAGCTGTCATAATAAGAGATCCAAATATAATATAATTTAATAAAAAAATAGTTTGATTTAATGTTATGATATATAAATAAATATTTCATTTAACTTTAGATTTTTCTTTTCTTAAATTAATTAACGTAAGATTATTAGATTTTAATTAATTAAAAGCAAGCATAACATAAATTAATTAAACTTATAGTTTTGCTCCTTAAAAATAAAATAATATAATATATATTAATTAAATTTTAATAATATATTTAGATATGAAAAACATTTATGCTAAATATAATTAATAATATAAATTTAATATAAATTATAATATAAATTATAAATTAATAATTATATATTGTATAATAATTATTATAATGAAATAAATGAATTTAAATTAATAATTATAATAATAAAAATTAATAATAATATAAATAATTTAATAAAAATTACCTACAGCTAAAATAGATAATTAAATCATCTCAACTCTTGATAAAACCTAGTTAGGGATTTAATCAAAGTCATATTTGGTTATACTCCAAGGATTTTTAATAGTCATTTTTATAAAGTTTTTCATTTCTATTGTAAGCAATTTATTAACCTATAATTAACTATTAAATTATAAATATTACTTCTGAATAATCATAATCAGCACAGTTCAATCCTAAAATTGATTATGAATATTTCCAAATAGCTTCTCTAAATGGAAAAGTGTCTATTTCTTTTTCATTCATAAATCTAAAATTATTATTATTATTAATTAATACTTTGTATCCGTTAATTCTTGAAGAGTGATAAATAATTTATCGAAATATTCAGCTAGTTAATTATCAAATAAACTTAATAATTGATAAGCATCATTCCATGAAAAATCCTATAAATATAGCATTTTATATTTCTTAAAATCAAAATTCTAAACTTTAATAATTAGATTTCCTAAATATTATTGATACCTTTCATAGTTTTTTTATTGATCTATAACTTAAAGTTCTTATTAAACATCTGAATCAATAAATCCTTATTTGTTAGTATTTGGAACAGTATTATCTTCTGATTTTTTATAGTTTTTGAGATAAGTGAGTATATTTTCGTCAATTTCTTGTATATTGTATTAAGAATTTATAGATTTTTCACAAAATTAAACATATTATTATTACTAAAAGTCATGGGTTAATTAATTATCATTATGAATAATTCCATTAGCAAGATTAATAGAACTCAAAGCTTATTATGCCACAATAATTATAATAGCGTTTATAAGTTTGTTCTGATTCCATTCTGGTATAGAATTGACAATGTTCTAAATAGAAAATTTTAAATAATAATTATTGAATTGTAAATATTAATTAATGAATGATAAATAAAGAATTATAAATTGTGAATAATGAAAAATAAAAAAGAATTATATATAATAAATAATAAATACTGAATTATGAATATTAAATAGTGAATATTATATAATGATAATAAATAATATAAATACCTTGAAAGTGAGTCCATCAGCTAATATCCATGGCTGATGATTAAGAACCTAGATTAAATACTATATTTAAGTGATCTTAATATTTTGAATTTGGTCAGTAGATTCTCCTCCAACCTTCTTAAAATGACTTTATAAATGCTAAATCTAACTTTCATCTCCATTTGAACTCACAGCCATAATACCAATATAATACCTAGCATCAATACTCAATGGTCCGTTATCCAACATTATTCTTGTTCTCAACAAATTATAATAATACAAAAACTAAGGGAAGAACATCATCACTTAATCCAACTTCAAAATTCTATTCCCTCAATATTAATACAAATCTATTAAAACTTCCTTTATTAACTCAAAACTTACATTTATATTGTAATTGTTCAGTTGACCTTATTCTTTTTTCTCAGTTAGCTATATCATAAGTTCATAAGGCTTTATCAATTCTGTTTTGAAAAATCTACTTGCTTTTTCACTTTCTTCCTAAATTATCCAATTTATATCTAAACCATATTTATCCTTGTTTTCTAAAATCCATTGGATATATTAATTTCGCATATCTATATAAATCGTTTCATTTGTTAATATTTTTAGTTACTATTATACATATAATTTTATTTCTGAAATTTCATTATTCATAATATTCTATTGCAAATATTCTTCTATTAATTTTAAGCTTTCTTAAATCTTATTAACCATATTTATTAATATTTTTATAATCATTTTTAATGTTTTATAAATTTACGCATTATTCTCTTTATTTTGGATCAGGAGAGTAGTATTGAGGAAATAAATTCATTATCTTAATCACTAAACTTTAGTTTTCATCTTATGCAATCATAATATCAAATTAAAATATTACGAATTAATAAAATAATTATATTATATTTTATTCTCTAGATATTATAATATTACATAGCAAATTTTATACTCTATATAAATTTAATTCATAAAATTTATTCATTATTAGAATCCTTTTTTTAAATAAACTTCTAATTAAAGATTACAACTTTAACATTCAATTATTAATTCTTCATTATTTTAAACGCATTTATCTATTATTTTCTATTTTATTTAATTCAAATCTCCACATTATTCGCATTAAATCTAATTTTATTAATCTAATAATGAAACAAAATTCATTAAATTGTTTTTAGATTTTTAATTCTTTAACTGTTGCTGTAAAAAATCATCGTAATCTTATCTTTTCTCAAAGTTTTTCAAAATTTAGTAAGCTATATTTAATTGTTAAACAAATTAAACCTATTATTAATCATCATTTTTATCAGGATGATATTTCAACATAAGTTATTTATAATTTTATTTTATCTGTTAAAAGCTACTATCATGTTTTACATTTAATGTTTCATAAAGATTAAAATTTATTTTTTAATACATAATAATAAAATAAATTAATTATTTAGAATTTAACAATATAAATAAAATGCACTTACTTTTTATTATAACAAAATGTAATAAATATCAAGTGATCATTATATTTATGATTATAATTGAGACTATTATTCTTATTTAGAGTATATATTATTCATTATTTCTTAAAAAACTTGTCTTTTTTTATCTATTTCATAAGGTTAAATATCTTCAAACCTTAGCATTTAATGAAAAATTTTAATAGACTCTAAGTATTCTTAAATTTTGAAGTCTCTTTGATTTTCGATGTCAATAAAAAGTTTTTTCACACATTCAAATTCAATGATATCAGTTTCAGCTCTTGAAATAAAAAATATTAATTACTCTTTCATCAAAATAGTAGCGATTTCAAAAAAGTTATCTGGTAATTTAGTGAGTTTATTTTTATTATTTTTTTCCTCTTATAATTTAGATTCTAAATAATCAATATCCATGAAATCAGGAGGTATAATTCTACATTTATTCCTTGATTTTAAATACAGAGCTATCCATAATGGTACAACAAGTGGTATATTTGCTTTGAAAGGACCGAAATCACCGGATATAAAAGATAATAATTCTTCGTTTATTGTTGGAATTATTTCAATAAAATTTGTTTATTTTATAAGAAAATCTATCTCTTATATACTATATTTTTTAAAGTTATTCATATTTTAATTATATTTTAACTATTTTTAATATGTATTTTTATAATTTGTTTTTTTATTATCTATTTTTATAATTTTTTTATTATTAATAAATCATATTGCATCAGTCACTAAATGTTTATCTATTTAATTTCTTGCTACTTACACTTTTTCTATTTTTTACAATTCCTCGTGATATTTACAATATTTTTTTTCTATTTATTCTACTCTATTTTATATTTTAAACATTTTAGTATTAACTTTATCTAATCTTTTTTGATGATTTTGAATTTTTTTTAAATATTTTGTTATTTAATTATCATTTTCTTATAATTTATTATTTCCTAATAAATCCAATTAAGAATTAATATTTTCTAATAATTCTTAGAGTTACTTTTAACTTTATTAAACTTCATCAGATTAACTTTTGCATTCAAATTATAAAGATTATAAAATATTATCTAATTATTTTTCCATATTTAATATTTATTTAATGAATACTAATTAATATATTATGATTAATAAAAATCAATTAATAATTTATATATAAAATAATTCAGTTTTACATTAGTTAATGATTTTTTTATATTTAATAGATAGAAAACTAATAGAATTAATTAACTAAGAAAGAAAAAGCATTATTTTGTTCTTTATTAATTAAATATATAATTTATATAACATTTTGAGAAATTTAAATGTTTTTATTAAAAATTAATAGAAAAAATTAATTTATTTCATTATTATTAAAAGTGTTTAAAAAATTAAATAAAAATGTATTTTTATCAATCATATCATATTTTTTTAATTTAAATTAATCTTACTATAAAGTCTCTAGAATTAATTTGGTTATTTTAATAAGCTGTTCAATTTAAAGGTTAATTAAAACTGACCCCTTCATTATTATAGATATTAGCATCTATTAAGTATTATTTTATGATATATTATGTAATTAGTTAAATATTTTTTAACCCATTACAGTGCTCTTAAATATCAATAATTTAGATTCAAGCATTAATTTTTAATTTTACTTTAAATTAATATCTGTGCTATTTTAAAAATATAATAAATGTTGCTTTGTATAATTATACATAATTTAATTTAATTGAGTTTCAGAAATTAAATTATCTTCAATCTTTTCTATTAATTTAGAGAAAAAACTAGTTTCTTATTTAAAAATAAAAGTATTTAATAAATTATTATGAACTTTCAATTAACCTTGATCTATTAAACATAAAATATCAGAATATGAATTCTATTTAAAAATAGGATTAACTGCTCCTCCAATATAATCTTTAAAGTTAATTTATTCATGATCCTAAATATTCATATAACTTATTATTTTCTTTTAAATGTTGATAGGACCAATTAATAATTGTAAACTATAAATGTGCTAAGAAAGTTGTTGAATTTATAACTATTCACTTAAAAAAATAATGCTTTTACTAAAAAGAATAGCATTATAAATTATATTTATATTGCTTCCAAATATCTTAAAAAGACTTTTCAAGCTTGTTTCACAAATGAAATTATTTAATCATTACTTGTAATTGATTGTAATTTTTTATTAATATTCTGATTGAGTTTAGAATTCTATTTTTTTATAATCCTCTTTAATATTATTATAAAATTACATTTTTCAAGATGATTCTAAAGATCAAAAGAAATCTGAATTATATTTTGCTAATATATTTAGAAATCATAAAAATTAAACTAAATTGATAATTATTAGATATCTTAATAAAAGAGTTTTAAAATATTAGTAGAATATTGATTGGAAAAGTTTATTGATTATTAATATTAATCTTGAGGGGAATAATTAATGATATCCATAGCATAATTTTATATTTATTTTAAATAGACATAAAAAAGATCTATAAATTTACTTAATACTATCGATTCCGTTGAAAAATAACTTAAAGAAAGTAACAAAGATCCTCTTTAGATTAATTAGTTTTTTATATTCATGACCCCTGTCAAAATATAATTGTTATTTTAAAGATTTGTAATTACAAAATCTTTTTCGAATTTGTGCATCCCATCTGGAATTATATGGTTTATTATTTCATTTTCATTTTCATAAATTAACTTTTAATATTCTAATGGAAATATCTGTTTTATTGTTACTCCTCTTAAATTATCAAACTGACTAAGGAAAACACAATCTTTATATTGCATATTTTTATTATTATATATAATTTAATATATATATAATACAGTATTTTTTTTAATAGGAATTTCATTCAATCATTAATTTTCTTGCTTCTTTCATTTTCTCATTTATGTAATCTTTCATTTCAACTTATATTTATAATGCTTTTTATTCACTTTTTTTATATTGATTTGCATAAGATTATTATATTTTATATTAAATAGCATCTCTGTAACTTTTTCTGTCTAAGTCTTCATTTTCCTTTTTTAATATATTAAAAATTAATAATTGATACTTGTTTCTACTTTAGTTTATCTAATTAAATAGAATTCGCGCTGTCTAAATCCATATACTTTTCCTCAGCCATCAGACCAAAAGAAGGAACATCAATTATTATATTCAAACTTGATGGTAAACTTGCTTGATGATCAGGAACAGCTTAAATTATATTTAACATAAATACAATGACTAATAAAATACTTATAATTTTCATTATTTATAAATTTATTAATATTAATTTAAAAAAATTAATAATTAACAAAATTTTTATTTATTTTTAATTATTTTAGTAATATCATAATTTAATTATTTTAATTATTAAATAAATATTATTAAATTATAGTTAAGAAAAAATTAATTATAATTTTTAAGATGTTAATTTATAAAAATCATTTTAATAAAAATAACTAAAATAATATTAAATATAAAAAATAGTTTAATTAAATAAAAAATAAATATAAATATAAATTATTAATAAATATAAAATATTAGAAATGAATAATAATTAAATAAAGCTATTATTAATCATAATAAGTTTTAGTTTAATAAGAAATGCAGATGAATACTATAAAATATTAGAGCTATAAAGAGATGCAACAGAATAAGAAATAAAATAGTCATTCAGAAAACTATCAAAAAAATATCATCCTGATCGAAATCCAGGAAATTAAGAAGCAAATAGAAAGTTCGTTGAGATAAACAAAGTATACGAAATATTATCAGATTAAGAAAAACGACAAATTTATGATATACATGGAGAAGAAGGTTTGAATTAACAGAATAATTAATAAACAGATATTTTCGGCTAGAGACAAGGGTATCAGAAAGGTCCAAATGCGTAAACTGATGTAGCAGTGAGTTTGGAGTAATTATATAATGGAGTTTAGATGGAATTTACTTTAAAGAAGAATATTATTTGTCCTATATGTAGAGGAACTGGAGCCAAGGATGGATAGGTGAAGGTATGTAATAGATGTCATGGACATGGAGTTAGGATGGAGACAGTGTAAGCTGGAATGGGGTTTACTATGTAGATGTAGGTTGGATGTGATTGGTGTGGTGGTAAGGGAAAAGTATTTTACCATTATAATATATTTATTTATTATATTTATAATTTATAAATCTATATTTATATATATAGGTTCCTTAAGGATAATGCACAAAGTGTGGAGGTAAGAAAGTGGTTGAGAATATCAAATAACTTCGGATCAATGTGGAGAAGGGAATGAAGGATGGACAAAAAATAGTCTTTAATGGGGAAGCAGAATAGAACCCTAATTACTTACCAGGAGATGTGATATTCACAATTAAATAAAAACCTCATGACCGATTCTAAAGAGTAGGTGATAATTTGTTTACTGACTTAAAAATTAGTTTGAAGGAGAGTTTATTAGGATTCTCTAAGGAAATTAGACATCTTGATGGAAGAGTACTCACTATCACCAATTAAGGATAAGTAATTCAACCTTTCCAAGTCTAAGTTGTATAAGGTGAAGGAATGCCTGTACATGAAACTTACGCCAAAGGAGATTTACATGTCAAGTTTATTGTAACTCTCCCTCATAGGATTAGTTAACCATAATCAGATCTGCTTAATCTTATTTTCTAATGATTATATATTTATATTTAATATTCTAATTATTATC
>Ga0315908_10004204_pt1 | contig 10376 bp, 8 predicted proteins | sample LakEriMetagenome_12_FD_203520 | JGI IMG/M metagenome (GOLD analysis project Ga0315908, IMG submission 203520) | Freshwater fungal communities from buoy surface, Lake Erie, Ohio, United States - Buoy 4 MA124 | ecosystem: Environmental > Aquatic > Freshwater > Lake > Lake biofilm | place: USA...
ATTATATGTGGAAGAATATAATTTCAATTAAAAAACTATGAAAATTAGCTAACTAACTAATTATCTTACGCTTCTAATAATTAAGATTAAATTTAAATAAATTAGACTAATCAAAATAAATTTAATTTCTAAATAAATAAATCTTTATAAAATCACTAAAAAGAAAAGATTAATTTAAAATCTTAGAAAAAGATAATTAAAAATCATAATTATGTTGAACAGATATTGAGATAAAAATATAACTTAAATTAGAATAATTAAAACTTATCATATTAAAGTGAATTTAATAATTCAAAACAGATTAACAAGACTGAATTAATTGAGCAAAATAATGCGTTAAAATATTTAACAAGACCAAAGTTTACAAGAATGTTCGAAAGGCCTAATATTTTATCAAAAGAACAAAGAAACAATCCTTTTTATGAGCCTCAATTACTTTCAGAAAAAGATTTCAAGCGTGGATTAAATTATTTGTTGTCTAAAGGAGTAATTCCTAAAGATTATGATTTGACTCCTGCTTTTGAAAAGGGCCAACCTCCAATTGAAAGATTTAAATTACGATTATAACCTTTTGAATAGAAATTTGATAAAAATAATTAAAATAGTAATAAAATAAAAGTAAAGCTAAATGATTAATTGCAAAAAAATTCTTTCAATAATTTTTAAGATGATTTATTTTTAACTGAGTAAACTAATTTGAAATAGATAAAGATAAATATTGATTTAAGTTAAAAATATTCATCAATGGATAAAAATAATTTACTTACAATTGAGGATAATAAAGAATAATAAATTGATTGTAAAAACTAATTATAACCTAATTTAATATCTAAAAATATTTAAGAAAATCTAAAAAATTATAACTTGTTAATATAATAATAAATTATCTAATGTAATAGTAATCCAAAAAAATTAATAATTTAAAATTATGAAATTGATGAAAAGACTGTAGAATTTAGAATTTATAAATAGATCTATTTTAATTAATGGAGTAAAATTGTAAATGTAATAAATATTTTAAAAAAAATTCTTATAGAATTCGGTTTATAAAAAGTTATAATAGACGGGTATAAACTAGGAGCAATATCATTACTTTAATAGAAGTTAAAAACTGAGTTAGTAATTTAATGTTTAGAAAATTAAGATTTGATTAGACAAATATTAGAAAATCCTAAATTATTTTTTAATGTTAATAAAAATAAAACTTAGTTAAGAGCTGTTATTACTATTTAAAAAAATTTTAAATTTTTAAAGTAGAAAAAAATTTATAAAGATATTTAAGATTAATAAAGATCAGTTTAAAAATTATAAATGTTTTTAAAATTAAATAGATATCTATCTATAATGAGAGAAAAAAAGAAAAATAATATCGAAAAAAAAATTTAAAAAATTTAAAGTTTAAATGAAAAGTTGTAAAAAGATTGGGGATTAATTAAAAATTAACCAAGAATAGAAATTCACATAAACAGTTTTGGATATGATGAATTTTAAAGAAAATCTACAGAAAAAATAATGGTAAAAAAAAATTAATAAATTTCAAGAATTTTTAACTTAAAAGATACAAATTTAGAGTTAATAATAATAATTCCAAAGGAGTATTCTTAAGATTTAATAAACTATTATTTTAGAATATTAGAATTAGGAAATGTTCGTAATTATAAAGAAAGAATTCACTTTGTTTATCCAAATATTCCCAGTATTTTCAACTATTTATCTTTAATTGATCAAATATATTACGACTCATTTTCATTATTGAAAATTAAAAAGCTTATTTAATAAAAAACTGCTTATTTGGTTCCAGGATATCCTTGTTTTACTGAAATTCATCTAGCTCATGTGCTGAATGTTGCTATATATAGTGGGAATCCTAAAAATAAATATCTATTTTCATTAAAACATGGAGCCAAATAAGTATTTTAATAATGTGGAATTCCTACAGCTCCAGGACCAATAGAAGCCATTTATGATGAAGTTTAATTATTTGATTAATTAACCAAAACTCTTTTCAGTAATCAAAATATACAATAGTGGAGACTCAAAATCATTAATGAATTCTAAGGAAGAGGTTAAGCTATATTCTTTTTTGAAACTTAATCCTATTTATAAGAAATTGGAAAGTAATAAAAAGATAAGAAATATTTATTGTAAAAACTAAAAGATCAAATATAAAAAATATTTTTACTTAAACTTGTTGTACAAAACCCAACTCTTTTTAAAAACTCAAAGGAATTTATGAAGCAATTTTACAAAAAAGGTGGTATAATTGAAGCATAAGCTTCATAAAATTATAGTAAAAGTGTTTAAATTTCATTTCTAATAGAGCCTAATGGGGAAACATTCTTACTAGGAAGTTTCGATAAATTAAATGCTTCTAATACTTCAAATAGAATAGGAATATTTACTTAGAGTCAAATAAAACATTTAAATTACAAAAAAATAATTTAGCCGGTTTCTGAATTCCTTTATAAGAACTAAGTCATGGGTTATATATCAATAGATTTAGTCGAATTCAAAGAGGAGAAAAATCTCAACGATTTAATTGAAGAAAATAATTAATCATAAATAATCAATTAAAGTTTATTTTACGCAATTGATTTAAACTGTTATCCTAATAATTTCACTAATAGTATTTTTTATTTTGATTTTCTCATGAATGGTTAAATTAATCAAAATAACTCTATTTACTCAGTTAAACATGAAAAAAAAGTCTATATGGTTCTGCCTTTCCTTTTTCATTCTGCATTATCTTAATTTAATTTTTAGACTTTTTTCTAAATTTGTAGCGAAGAAAATATTCATTTTAATTTCAAACTTAGATCAGGAACCACTTTTTCTATACTAGATGAATTCTAGGAAAGTAAATTATTTACTCTTATCAAAAATAAATTTATGAAAAACAATATAATTTATTATAATTTAGTGTGTTTAGGAATAATGACAGTTGGAAATGATCATTAATAGTGTATTTAGTAAATGTATAATATATTAGAATTTTTAAATAAATATGACTCTAAAAATACTCAATTAATAAACGACGCTTAATTAGATAGATTTGACTTTTAAGGTTTCCAAGATGTGTTATAATGCATCAGATAATTAAGAAAACAGATGATATAAAATGAAGGATTGAACTGAATATGTGTATAAAATATATTTTAATGTTCATGATTTGGGGTTGTAAAAGCTGAGAATATGTTGTTTGTAATGTAAATTATTTTAAAGATCGACGACTATTGGTATAGCATACTCAGGACTGCTTTCAACTCCTAAAACATCATTTCCTCTCTCTATCCTCATGTGTCCTTTCTCTCCCCACTTTTCTCCCCAACTATTCCTGATAAGCCAGTATTTCTTGCCGGATTAATGATCAAATCCCCATCCAAAACAAACAACACTGTGAGCCAACTTAGTCCATTAAGGTCTTTTCTGGTTATTGAGAATCCAATCTGGAGGAGTCTTGGTGAAGATACCTGACTTGTAAATCATGAAGGGATAATCTACATCTAAGGACAAAACAACAGGTCCATTCTTAATGATTTCAGACATGATCTATCTTTAAGAAACTCTTCCATAGACGGTGTTAATATATCCATATTCTCCAATTCTGTAAACTTGCTTGAGAGTATCCACATCACAGATCTCTTCACACTTACCCTTCTTGGCAGTATACTTCTTACAACTGTTCTCTAAGAAATGCACTTCATTCCCGAACTTTGCCACTAGAGTAGGGAATCCTCCCTCACATCCTTGATTCTGATACATACAGTCCATTGCATGTTAATATGATAGTTCAGTATCTATCCCATATAGGATGTTTAGTCTAGCATGTAACATTTCTAATGTTGCAAAGATATAACAACTTCCACACTTCCCCTAATTCTTCACTTTTCCCAATGCTTCTTCCCATGAAAATTCACTTGGTAAATCAGAAAGGTCTTCTTATTCACTTTAAAAGTATCCTCCTTTAGATTTAAACGAGTATTTTTGAAATTACTTAAGAGATCTTTTGATTCCTGCAATTTTATTAAGGTCGGATATAGTCATGTCTTTAAAATCATCACTTAATCCTGCTTTCCAGGAGAGATTCATTGAGTTGATTTTATCTACAAAGATTTGATGATCTTTGAAATCCTAAGGAAGGTAAGAGTAGAGAGAAGATTCAGCAGAGAAGAACCTGTTAATTTGTTTATATTTGGTTGAATTGTTATTGAGTTTGGAAATTAGAGTGCCTCTCACACAAGTGAACTGGTTTGTATGATAATTATGATACCATCCTACGAGAGTTGATGAGCAATTACTCACATAGTTACTATTATTCTTTGGGTCTGGATAATACTTGCTATATACCATTATTCTCTATTATTTATAGTTTATTTCGAATCCTTCATCGTATATCATACTCCATAAGTCTTCATAAAATCTATTGTCATGTTCTAATTAATTCACTAATTTCATAAATTCATTTACTTCTGACTTGTTAAAATTTTATTGTTTACTTTAAGCATGCTGTTACCTTTACATCTCTTTGAATTAATTTTAAAGTGACTACTTCTAAATCTATTTAAATCTCATTATTTTTCTTATTAAATCAAATGAAGTAACTGATCCATCTTCATTCAAAATTAAAATCATCTTTTCAAAAGGCTTAAATGAATCCATTTTCGCCAAATAACTTGTCTTTTCATTATCAGGATATGAATGTCCACAATTGTTTAACAAAGGATTTAAATTATGAATTTTTTCTTCTAATTCAAACTCCCATTTACCCTCTATTTATTCTTTTAAACAATGAATTGGTAAATCGTTACGAATTCTGTTCAATATACTTAATGTTACTAATATTAATGTTATTATCTTCATATAAAATAATAAATAATTCTTTATTTTATTATATTTATATTCTATTTTTATTATTGATAATAATATTATTTATATATAAAAATTTAAAAATGCAAACCTAATCAGATTTTATTAATTAATAAAACATCAATCAAATTATTTGAGATTCTAAAAATTTGTAAAATAATAATGAGTATATAGAAGTTTAATCTAATTAAAATATTAATTTATAAAATAATGATAATATAATTAATTAAGAATAAACAATAAATAGTAATTAATCTATAAAAGTTAAAAATAAAGAAGAATTAGTTTTAAGTGCATAATAATAATAATATTAAGAATAATATTAAAAATAGTAAGAAGAATAGTAAAATTAACAATAAGGTGTGAAGGTAGTAAAAGTAGCAATTGTAGGTAATGTAGACAGTGGTAAAACAACAATAGTTGGCGTGTTGTCTAAAGGAATAATGGATGACGGAAGAGGACAAGCAAGGTTGAGAGTATTTAACTACCCTCACGAAGCTAAAAATGGTAGAACATCATCAATTGCGTAGGAAATAATGGGTTTCAATAGATTAAATGAATAAATATTGCCGGAGAGATACGTAGCTAACAAAAATAAGTATTGGGGAGAAATAATGAAAGATGCTAATAAGATAATAACATTTCTGGACCTTTGTGGACATGAGAAGTATTTGAAAACAACAATGTACGGATTAGTAGGGATGAGTCCAGACTACAGTATGATAGTGGTAGGTAGCAATATGGGGGTGGCTAGAATGACAAAAGAACATTTGGGAATCACCTTAGCTCTTAAAATCCCATTCTTCATTGTCCTTACTAAAGTTGATCTCTGTCCTGACAATATCATGAAATCCAATCTTGAACTTCTCTAAAAAATTCTCAAGTCTCCTCTTATTAACAAAATCCCTATTGTTATCCGAGATCATTCTGACCTCACTAAGGTTAACCAAATTAATCATAATAAATTTTGTCCTATCTTTATTGTTAGTAATGTTTCTGGATTTGGAGTCGATCTCTTAACTAAATACTTTTCCACTCTTGAAAATACAAATATATCTTCAATTAAATCTGATGCCCCTTTCGAGTTCGATCTTACTGATAACTTTATGGTTCCTGGAGTTGGATTAGTTGTAAGTGGATTAGTTAGAGCAGGCACAGCTGCTATTAATCAGACTGTCTTCTTAGGTAATCATAATATGATATAAAATTATAAATATTAATCTTTATTTGTAATATATATGATTAATATTTTGGTATTAGGTCCAGACCGATAGAATAAATTTAAAGAAGTAATAATAAAGAGTATCCATGTAAATAGAACAAGTATGGAATAAGCATATGCAGGTTAATTTGCTTGTTTAATGATAAAATCTAAGAATAAAGAGTAAAAGTTGGTAAGGAAAGATTTCCGGAAAGGGATGTTTTTGGTGGATGGAGAATGTAAGCCATAATCATCATGGTACTTTAGTGCAGAGATTTTGGTGCTACATCACTCTACTACAATAAAAGAAGGGTACTAATGTTAAATGCATTGCAGAGTAATCCGACAGTGCGTGAACATTGAAAAGATAGAGAAGAAAGAGAGTTTGCTAAGGACAGGTGACTCTGGATTGGTTGAATTTAGGTTCATGTACAATAGCGAGTACATAAAAGAGAATGACTAGATTATCCTTAGGGAGGGACGCACCAAGTTGTAAGGAGTTGTTAAGGCTGTCCATCTTCACCTTAAGCCTCCACATCTACTATGATTATATATACCATCTATCTAGTCACTATCTATATATCAATCATAAGTCAATGAATAATATCAATACTCTGTTTCCTTTTAATCTCTTTCGAACTTATCTTCATCACATCCTTTCTTAAATTCATATTACCGATTTCCTTCAACAAAATCTCCTCAGTTTTCAAGTCAAATAGTTCTACCCCGTATAATTTCTGCTCAATCTTCTTTATCTTATGCAAATCTTTTTCTATTTCCACTTATGTGTTGTTATTATCTCGCACCATCAAAACTATAGTTTTTTAACACATAAAATTTTCATTCTGTTTCTCCACAAAGTTTTCTTTTAATCTTTTTTATATTTTTTATAATTTTAATGGTATTTCCTTCTCTATTTCTTCTAATTGCTTTAATGGCTCTAACTTTAATAAATTTAATTCTTTTTCTAATTGTATTTTTTATTCCTTAACTTTTTAGAACTAAACTTTAACATGCTCAATCAAACTCTTTTATAAATAGTATAAACATTATTTATTATATAATTACTTAGATAAAATCATAAGATTAGTGAAACCCTTCATTTAAATGTATGAAATTGTTATCATTTTCTAAAGTATTCATAAGCACTGGCAATCTGAATCTATACTATTCTCGGATTTACTATTCTTTTAGAACAGGATTATTTTTAAATAAACTGTATTAAGTTTTATTTAAATGTTCATCTTTTTATTAGAACTATTACTATTATTACTGATGCTAATTGATTATTAAGATATCTGGATTCCTGACAAGGTTTTGAATTCCCATTAAGTTTTCAAAAAAGTCAGTTTTAGTAGAGACAATGTAATCTTCTGGATTTGGGAAGACAGAATAAATATAACCGTTTTGACAATCAGACTCAGTATGCTGTTAAACCAATTACTGGTTTTTCTTTTTCAAACATTTATTAGTTCTTTAAGATTAGGAAGTGTATCCTTTGGGCTAAATTTTATTTCGATCGATTTGGTGAATGTAGTGTTCCACTTAATTAGTCTTATTAGTTACTGTAGATTGATTCTCTTTCTAATTACTAAATGCTTTTATTTCAGAATTTGATTAGAATTTTATTGTTCTTATCTAAATTTAGTTTTTATTTACTTAATTAGTTAATTAAGTAGATTACAAAGATTAGTTAAAACGTCTTTCCATTTTTTATTATTCCTACTTTTACTTCTCATTTACTGCAAACTCAGCAGCATAAATAAACTAATTCAATTATTTCATTTATATAACTAATTATTAATGATAATGTATATAAAATAATCAACTTTTCTTTACAATTTCAAAGAATTAACTCTTGGAATTATTATTATTATAATTATTCTATTTAAAATAATCAGATGATGAAACATTATTAGTATTGTAATTATCTATGTTTTTAGAAACAGAGTTTAAGAACAATTGTTGAGGGAAAAGGTCTTAGTTGAAAGTGAGGTTGAGTTTAGCAGGCATAAGTTCTTTTAAATAAGGATATATTATTTTATAGTTATTTTTTATGGTTGTTTCAGAAATACCAGCGACTTCAGGTAATCTTTATAAGAGCATTTTTTCTTTTTCATTATTTTGCAAATAAACTCCAATCAAAATTGAAACTGATGCTATGCTTCTAGGATTCTTGCCATCTATCAATCCCAAATCTATGAGTTTCTCGGCAATGTCCTAAGAATTGTTGTTGATTTCTAATGGCATTTTGAGTTTATTGCAGAAATTGTTAACAAAGACTTTGGGACTGGTACTTTTCATGGGGAGAATAGTTTTGATTTCATTATAATACTTTTGAACATCTTGGATTTTTGCAAGATTAACTTCACAAATCTAACTGTATTAAATAGCATTATCCATACCTCTAGCTGCACTAAAGAGAATAGCACTAAGGAAGGCCTTAACATTCTTCTTACCCTTAAATTGCTTACTCATGTGGATCTTCTCATAATACTCCATACACTTGTTCACACAAATCATAGGCAATTTTAAAATGTGTGCCCAATCTTTAATGTCTTAATATGCCAAATTATAAGCCCTATCTTTAGCCTCAATCATCTTGTTTTCAAAGTCTTGATACATTTTCTGATTCTGTCCTCCCTATACCTAAGTTCCTGCTCCATTATGTTGCAAGTAAGTATTCACCATTCCTCCTCCTCTTCTTAGGTCTACTCCATTCTGATTCCCTTCAGCAAAGTTCCTCCACTCAGCTGTTTAATCGATGAAATTCTATTGAATTACATTCCCACATTCTTCACATACTATCGAACCTTCCTAATAGCATCTTCTTATATGATCCCCTGTATTGCATATATCACATATCATCTACATACTTTTACCCTTCTATTACATTTATTAACAGCAAATTGATGATTATTATTATTATAATACATTATTCTTTTTATATTTTCATATTTTAATTATCTATATACTTTATAATTTATATTTTTATCCAATAAAAATTTATTTTATATATTATTATCTTTTAGCAATAATAATATTTTATTATATTTATTTTTTCAATTATGCTATAAATATTCTTATTAAAGATTCTCAATATTTTAAAAACAATTTAAAAAATCTAGCTCTTCAAGTCCTGCTTATAAATAATAATGTAAATAAGCTTTGGAATTAAATTTTAATAAAGATTTTTTCTTAACTTTATCTAAAATATAAAAAGTGTCATTTGAATTAGTTAAAATAAAGTTGTTTTTATTATTATCTTAATTTTATACAATTTGAATCTAGTGATTATTACCTTCTTAAATTAAATTAAAATTTTAATCTAATTATTGATTGATGTAATCATAAAGTTAATACTATTTTTAATTTTCTATAACATATTATTAAGTTTAAATAAAAGAGCCAAATGTTTTATTTTTTAACTCTTTTTTTTCTTAAAATTGGAATAAATGTTATTTTATTAAATTTTTTATTTATTTAAACTGAAAATCACTATCAAAATAATTTTCAATTTTTTAGTCTATAATTTAAGATGACATTTAAAAAAATTTAAAATTGTAATTATATCCTTTTAAATTGTTTAGAATATCATTAGTAAAAAAACAATAGTTGTTTTAATCAATATCAAGCAAATTTAAATAATTTTAGATAATAATGGAGTTAATTTGTTAATTATTAATAGATTAAAACTTATTTTATAATAAAAGATCTAATATTTTCTGATTTTAAAAATAAAGTATATAATCAGAGTAATTAATTAATGAATTTAAAGAAAGAAGTGTATTGTAGTTTTGTAAAGCATTTTCCCCAATATCAAAAGGAAACACATTTATATTAAGAATATTGAGTTCTTGAAATTCTTTTTTAACTTCCTCAAGTATTCTTGATCCTAATCCTGAACCTGTTCCTCCTGCTACACTTGAAAACATATAAATCAATTAGCAATAGTCGCTTTGCTCTATGTTTTTTCATATTTTCTCCAAACTTTCTTAAATTAAAACTTAGTTTTCTTATAAATAATTTCGATTACTTTTCATCGTTTTCCCTTCTTATTAAATTTTCTTATTATCAAAATAACCATAAGGAAAACAGTTTGCTCATCCAGACTATCTTAAAATTGTATTTTGATAGTTTATATGATGGATTTTATTTTATTATAAATGACTTATTACTTTAGGTTCCGTATCAATAAATATACAATTATGTTTATTACTAAATCTATTCTTAGTTTTTTATATTTCGTTTTCATTTTGATATATATTTAATCCTAATTGGCATCCACACTAACCAATAAAAACATCTA
>Ga0315908_10004209_pt1 | contig 10371 bp, 5 predicted proteins | sample LakEriMetagenome_12_FD_203520 | JGI IMG/M metagenome (GOLD analysis project Ga0315908, IMG submission 203520) | Freshwater fungal communities from buoy surface, Lake Erie, Ohio, United States - Buoy 4 MA124 | ecosystem: Environmental > Aquatic > Freshwater > Lake > Lake biofilm | place: USA...
GACGGTTCCATGTGGAAGGGCCGTCGCTCAACGGATAAAAGTTACTCTAGGGATAACAGGCTGATCTTCCCCAAGAGTTCACATCGACGGGAAGGTTTGGCACCTCGATGTCGGCTCATCGCATCCTGGGGCGGTAGTACGTCCCAAGGGTTGGGCTGTTCGCCCATGAAAGCGGTACGTGAGCTGGGTTCAGAACGTCGTGAGACAGTTCGGTCCATATCCGGTGTAGGCGCTAGAGCATTGAGAGGAGTCTTCCATAGTACGAGAGGACCTAGAAGAACACACCTCTGGTGTACCAGTTATCATGCCAATGGTAAACGCTGGGTAGCCATGTGTGGAGTGGATAACCGCTGAAAGCATCTAAGTGGGAAGCCCACCTCAAGATGAGTGCTCTCCATTAGGCCCCAGGAAGACAACCTGGTTGATAGGCAGAAGGTGTAAGGCTAGTAATAGTTTCAGCCGATCTGTACTAATAGGCCGATTGATTTTGACCACACAAAAAATAAACGGTCTTTCTCTTTCTATCCCATTGCCAAAGTATTTTACTTTGGCAGAAAAATTAGAAAGAGAAAGATCATTACCTTGTATTCTTGCTTGCATGGAACCACCTTACACCATCCCGAACTAAGAAGTGAAACGTGCAAGGGGCGACAATACTTGAGGGGAGGCCCTCCGGGAAAATAGTCTAAGGCAAGGTAATTTTAACTAACATGGTATCTTCTAAATTTCTGATTACAGGATTCTATACTGTTTTTAATCTCTATGAAATTTTCAAATTGAGAAATTATACTCTTTAAAAAAAAGAACAAATTGTTGAAAACTAAAACCGTCCACTATTTGATGTCATAGTGTATAACTGACAAAAAAAAATGAAAATTAAGAATTTTTTTTCAGTGGTTTTCTTCTGTTTTTATTTTGCCTTTGGTCGGACTCGAACCGACACGTCAAGTGACACCAGTTCCTAAAACTGGCACGTCTACCATTCCGTCACAAAGGCTTTTTTTAAAGTTAGTATACCATAAAAAATAAAATAGAAACCAGTTTTTTAATACGAGGCAGTTTGATAATAGGAAAAAAAATCAGAAATATTTTCAACTCTTGCAGTTAAAGAAATTTTGTGTTAAACTCTAGCAAATCAATAAAAAAAAGGCCTTTAGCTCAGCTGGTAGAGCGGCTGCCTTACAAGCAGCGGGTCATCGGTTCGAATCCGGTAGGGCCTATATTTCAACTCTTACTACATCAAAAAACTCTCGTTTTTCTAACCAAAGTTTTGTATAATAGAGAAAAAAGATTAACATTTTAATTTGTCGAATCGTGTTAATCTTATATATTATTTTCAAAGGAGTTTCTATGAGTGCTCAATTCTTGCCTAGCATTTTAGTTCCATTAGTTGGGCTTGTGTTTCCAGCAGTAGCAATGGCTTCAATGTTTTTATATATTGAAAAAGAAGAAATTAACTAATCATTTTGCTTATTGAGAGTAAAGGAATTTCATTGAAGTTTTTCAATTTGTAATTTATCTCAAGTCGCTAATCTTGGATTGATTATCTGGGTTTGCTAGCTTTGCCAGATTGTCGGAATTTGGCACCGCTTCTGGTGTCTCAAATTCTCAGAATTTGGGACACTACTGCGGTTTAGTGCATAAATCTAATACTTTTTAATGAATTTTGATAAACTCAAAAACTTTGATTTTTGGTTCTTTCTGCAAGTTTCTGTCAACAAGTTTGGGATGAATTTTACTTATCAAAAACGTGTCATAACTTGTTGTTCAATTTGAGATTTTTTTGATATAATATTAAGTAAAATTGGAATTTTAAAAAATTTAAAAAAATTGGAGGTTTTTTATGTCTATTCTTTCTTGGATTGATAATCAACGTAAATTGAAATTATTAAATGCACCAAAATATAATAATACCGGGTCTGATACGAGTCAAGGCCTTTGGACGCGGTGTGATCATTGTGGTGTTATTCTATATATTAAACATTTAAAAGAAAATCAACGCGTTTGTTTTGGATGTGGCTATCATTTACAAATGAGTAGTACTGAACGAATTGAATCTTTAATTGATACAAATACTTGGCGTCCGTTCGATGAAACAGTTTCTCCTTGTGATCCGCTAGAATTTCGAGATCAGAAAGCTTACACAGAAAGATTAAAAGAAGCGCAAGAACGCACTGGGTTACAAGACGCGGTTCAAACAGGAACTGGACTTTTAGATGGAATTCCTGTGGCTTTAGGTGTTATGGATTTTAATTTTATGGGTGGTAGTATGGGTTCTGTTGTGGGTGAGAAAATCACTCGATTAATTGAATATGCAACTCAAGAAGGATTACCTGTAATTTTAGTCTGTGCTTCAGGTGGTGCTCGAATGCAAGAAGGTATTTTGAGTTTAATGCAAATGGCAAAAATTTCAGCTGCTCTTCATGTTCACCAAAATTGTGCTAAACTTTTATATATTGCAGTTTTAACTTCTCCGACAACTGGTGGCGTTACAGCAAGTTTTGCAATGTTAGGTGACTTAATTTTTGCTGAACCAAAAGCACTTATTGGTTTTGCTGGTCGTCGAGTAATTGAACAAACTTTACAAGAACAACTCCCGGATGATTTTCAAACAGCTGAATATTTATTACATCATGGTCTTCTTGATTTAATTGTTCCTCGTTCTTTTTTAAAACAAGCATTATCTGAAACAATCACATTATATAAAGAAGCCCCATTAAAAATTCAAGGTCGAGTTCCGTATGGAGAACGTGGTGCAATTACAAAACTACGTGAAGAACAAGTTCGTCGTTTAACAAAATCACCAACAAAAGGACAATATCAAGAATTTATTACAGAATTTAAACATCTACTTGGTGTTCTTAGTAATGAAACTACTGAATTTGATCCAGAGATGTTCAATAAAGCACTCGATTTAGCTTGTGGATCGAATACTCGTCTTGACTGGTTAAATGATAAAGCTGATAAATGTCATATTCGACCTGTTTTTCAATAAAACAAATTATCTTTCTCTCAATTTCATTCTATTTTAGATAGCCTTAAGCGTTTTTTTAACTTGACTTCATAAATTTTTGTACACTGTATAATCAATGGATGAAATCGAATAAGTCTCAAAATTTTTTTAAGCAATTGCCTCATTTTTCAAATTGGGTAATTGCTTTTATTTTAAAGGGGTAAATTTTTTGGACAATCTAATAAATACAAAGAGAACGAGATAAATTTTCTATTTCGAACTTTATTATACTTGGAGATCCAAATAATAAAAGAATATAAAACTCTTTTTTTAGAGTTTTTATTTTAGTTTTATTATTATAAAATAAAATAGAACAAGATTTAGTAGCAATTTGAATAGGTAGTGTGAAATTGTTTTAAATTATTTTTTAATTGTTTTTCAACTTATGAAAGACATTTCGAAAAAATGAAACTATAAACATTATATTTGCACTCTTTATCGTGGTTCACAAATTCGAAAACTTTGTGAAGACAACTTCAAATCAGTCTCAAAACAAATATCGAGCTTTTTCGTTGCAAAATTGTACCAATTTTGAATTATTTTTGCCTAGGTAAAATTTAGGAATCAATTTGGCCGTTCTTTTTTTTACAGGGATCGAGTCTGGATGTTATCCAATTTTTGAAAAAGAAAAGCCCTATTTTTTTATTATATAATTTTAAATTTATGAGTATTTTAGTTGAAAATATCTCGAAAAGTTTTGGATCTTTTCAAGCTCTGGACCGAGTGAATTTAGAGATCAAAAATGGATCATTAGTTGGTTTGTTAGGACCTTCTGGGTCTGGGAAATCTACATTATTACGTGTATTGGCAGGCTTAGAAAAACCCGATTCTGGTCGAATTTGGTTAGAAGGTCAAGATGCAACGCAAATGAAACTTCAAAATCGAGAAATTGGATTTGTATTTCAAAATTATGCATTATTTCCTCATCTCACAGTTTCAGAAAATATCGCTTTTGGTCTGGATATAAAAAATATTAATTCAGCATTAAGAAAAAAACGAGTTCAAGAATTATTAAAATTAATGCAATTAGATAAATTTGGAGATTGTTACCCAACGCAATTATCCGGAGGTCAGCGGCAACGCGTAGCATTAGCTCGTGCTTTAGCTGTTGAACCCAAAGTTTTATTATTAGATGAGCCTTTTGCTGCTTTAGATGCTAAAATTCGCAAACAACTTCGTTCTTGGCTACGAGAATTACATCATCAAATTTCAGTCACAACTGTTTTTGTCACCCATGATCATGCAGAGGCAATGGAATTAGCTCAAGAAATAGTTATCCTTGATAATGGTAAAATTCTTCAAATAGGAACAGCACAAGAACTTTCTGATCACCCAACAAATAATTTTGTACGAAATTTTTTAGAACTTGACTAAAATTTATGTAATCATGGTGATTATTTTAGTAAAACTGAAACATCAACTCAAAAATTTGAACAACCCGACTCCTTTTTCCAGATAAAAAGGCTCGAGAGTAGAGGTCTTCAGAAATATAGATAAAAAAATCTGTAAAGTTATTGACTCTAGCCTTTTACCGGATTTGAACCGGCGACTTTTTGCTTACCATGCAAATACTCTACCTACTGAGTTAAAAAGGCATTTTGATATTCTTTAATACCAAAAAACTAGAATTTGGTTTTAAAAACAAATAGTTTTGGTCCCAAATTTGAAATATTGGGAAAAACCTTCGTTTTTTGGTTTCTAAATTTTTATAAAAAAATTACTCTTATTAAAGTAGTATACTCAAAATAGAAAGTTTCAGCCATTTTTTTCTCTAGAATTCTTCTCAGGTTTTAGGAGATTTTTAATAGAAAAGAAATGGTTTTAATTTCTACTAGTCATTGTGATTTTAAACTTTTTTTAATTTCTCAAAGACGAAAAAAAACTAATACATTAGCAACTTTTAGATATGCGTATAGAAAAAAATCAAAAAAAATCTTTTGAACTTTCTGTCTCAAGTTCGAAAAAACAAAAATCATTATTTTTTTATATAACTCAATTAGTTTTGAATCATCGAGTTACATCTCGACAAAAACTGTCTTTTAAATCAATAGATTTTGGCACCATCGTTGCTTTTATTCCACTTAGTTTAGCTTTATCTCAATTTCTTCTTCAAAAGTCACTTTTTTCAAATCAATCTGTTTTTACTAAAAATTTACCTCTCTTTAACCAATTTCAACCAAAAATAAGTTTTGAAACCTTTGAATATATTTCTAAATCAGATGTCTCTTTAAAAGCAGGACCACCTCAAGCAAGGTTCGGACAACAAAAATATATAGCAATCATTCCAACTTCATTTTCAAAAATTGCTGAAAAAGGAGTTGAGAACGAGAGTAACTATTTTCACGGTCTTTTATGTGACTTTGATTTGTTGCCATCTGGAAATTTTCTTTCAAAAACTACTTCTATTACTAGGTTAGCACGAAATTTAGATGAATTACCAGCTTATGCCCAAAGTTTTTTTCTTTCTACTTCTAAAAATACTTCTGGATTCAATTCATTAAACTTAGGTAAAAAAGAAAATAAATTAGATCAAAATAAAAATCTCAGCACCGGGTCGGCAAAAATTAAATTTTCTGATGAAAAAAAGAAAAATTCTATAAACAAACTCCCTGGTTTGAAACTTACTACCCAAAATAACTTGATTCCAGCTTTAAAAAAGTCTGAATTCAAAACAAAAATTCTTTTAGTCTATCCTTGCAAAAAAGATTCAAATCTCGTTCAACTAAAACAAAGTAGTGATTCAAATACTTATCCAGAACTTTTTTCAAATGCTACTCAATTCTTCAAGGATAGAATTGAGTTTCAAGATATGCTCAAAAATCTGAATAGTCAAGTTACCACTCTTTTTGCTCAAAAAAATCTTAGTTTGTATTCTGATTTTTTATCACTCGAAAATACTGTTGCTAGTGACCAAATTTCGTCAAAGTTGTCGAGTACTGAACTAGAAAAAAGGGAACACCTAAATTTGTTTGATAAAGAGTTACGAACTAATTTAGACAACATTGGATATTTTTCTTTAAAACCTGAAGATGATTTTTTCAGTGAAACACGCCTTCAAGAGTTACAAAAAAAACAAATATCAACTGATTTCGGACTAATACGATTTCTTTCGGGTTATAATTATCCTGATATGACAGCGAAACAGTTTGGTTGGCTTGGAGGCCAAACTCCTTGGAAAAAATCTAATTTTACAACAATCACCTTAGAACCGTCGACTCTTCCTACACTTAGCAAAAAATTCCCGTTCAACATCAAAAAATTTCCGACACAAATTTCGATTAAAAAAACACAAACTTTTTATCAAGATCCCGAATCAAATCAAATTTTGTATAATGCTAGTGGTCTTATTTTAGATTCTCAACGTGCTCTCGATTGGGAAATGAAAAATAAAAATAATGTTTTGGACTGGTTTCATCTTTATCTGTCACCACAAAATTCTTTAATTTCCTCAGTTAGTAATTTTTTTGGCCCTTTCAATCGACCACAGTTAAAAACACAAGGAGACTTTCAATCAACTTCAGTTTTGTTGGATGAGTTTCCCAATTATCTATTTACATTTAGATCAAATTCGAAAATGACGGGTATTACTCCGGGTATTACTCATTCACCTTTTGCATTTTCTCCGTCTTGTGTTTCTTTTCAATTTTTTTATGAAAATTCAGAAATTAAACCTTGTTTTGTTCATAATTTAGAGATTCGATCTTCTTCACCAACAGAGATTCATCTCAAAGAAGATGAACCGAATTTTAATAAATTAGGAATTGTCAATGTTCCTGTTCTTCGGACTCAACGACCTTATTTTATGGACCTTCATGCAGAAGACTTTGGAAAAGGAGAAGGTCGTACTCAAAGATTTCAAACCTATTCGCCTTATTTCAATTTTGTGAGTAAAGGAAATCCTGATTATGCTTTTTCAAAAAATTTAGTTCTTCAAGAAAATTGGCATAAAAAGAAAACTTCCGGCCACTATCTCAAAAAACCATCTATTTTTTCTAAAGCACAAATTTTTCAAAAATTGAAACTTGATAATTGGGAACCTCTTACATCGAAATCTTGGTTAATCGTTACTCAATTAAGTTTTGCATTTTTTGTTTTTCAAATTTTAAAAAGTAGTGGTGAAACATATGGGCGTGAGTTATTAGGATATTTAGTTGAATTAGTTTCATTGTTAGGGAATTTAGATCCGTCCACAAAGCAAGAACTTGATTTTCTATTAGGAAATAGAGAAAAAGGTTTCCGGGTTATTTTACAGAGTCAAAAAAGTTTTAAAGATATTGTAGGAATTCAACACCTACTTCCTGAAATTTCAGAAGTGATATGGTTTCTTCGAAATTCAGCTCGCGATTTTGCTTTAAGTCAATCAATACCACACGGACTTTTATTAACTGGTCCACCGGGTACCGGAAAAACTCTCCTTGTTCAAGCCCTTGCTGGCGAAGCACAAGTTCCTGTTATTGCTCTTTCGGGAAGTTCGTTACTGGAGCCCGGTGACTTTTTTCCTGCAGTTAAGTTACAGAAGGTTTTTGAGGAAGCACGAGCGCTTTCTCCTTGTATTGTTTTTATAGATGAAATTGATACATTAGCTGAAAAACGGGGTGGAGTATTAGAAAATTCTATCAGTCTTGATCATCTTGCAATTTTAGAAGCTAGTATTCGAAACCGCGACGTTAAATCTCCACGTACGAGAATGCAATTAGAAGTTGAAAAACTTGAAAAACAAAATCAAGATGATCTTTCAACACAACATTTTAAAGATCGTTCAGAACAGGAGGTATTAACTTTATTAACACAGTTCCTTACAGAATTAGATGGTATTCAAGGAAGAAAAGGTATTATTGTAATTGGGGCAACAAACCGACCTGAAGTATTAGATCCTGCTGTTCTTCGTCCTGGCCGATTATCTAAAATCGTTCAAGTCGGTCTTCCTGGACATAAAAAACGAGTTGAAATTTTACAATTTTATGGTCAAGGATTAGGATATCAAGAAAGTATTCCGTGGAAATATATTGCAGACCGAACTACAGGATTTACAGCTGCGGATTTAGCTACTTTAATGAATGAATCAACTATTAAAGCAATTCTAAATCAAAGTTGTCATACCGTTGAAACTATTGAACATGGTATTGATCGCCTTACTACATCATCAAGTGAAAATAGCAGTATTTGGAAAACAAAAACATCCATCTCTAGAAAAAATAATGAGTCGATGATAAATTTGGAAAACAAATTTGAGGAAGAAAATTTACAACAAAATCATTCTTTAGAAACTAGTTCAAAAATGGAGATTCTAAGATTAGCTTATTATCAAGCTGGAAAAATAGTTGTAAGTGCTCTGTTAGAAACTCATCCAAATACTCTCGTGGCTTGTCTTTGGCCACGTCGTCCGAATATGAGATCAGCACAAATTGCAACGAATTTGCAAAATACACTATTTGAGTATGTTGGTCGTTCTGAAATTCTTGAGCGTGTTATCGGGTGTTATGCGGGCAAAGCAGCTGAAATCCTTTTTATTCAACAATTTTGTTCACAAACAAACCATCATGCTCATCTTTCTACTCTAGGCCTTGAAGATCTCCTTTTTGGGCAAAAATTAGTTGATTCTGTTCTCGATAAATGGGCTTTTTATTCTAAAAAAAGTCATATTTGTCATGATCTTTCTTTACCTCTAAATAAAAATGAAATTGAATTTAAGGAAAATCCTGAAACACTTGAGTTTTATTCTAAAATTCTTAAACAAATTCAAGATCCACCAATGAGCAACGCTTTAGATAAAGAAATAAGTTCTTTAGGTTCCAATACACAACTTGCTCTCACAAATTCAAATGCCCAAATTTTCTATTCTATTCCTTGGTGGCAAGAACAAATTTCCTCTGAATTTGAATTTATGAGACTAAAGGCGGTGAATTGGACTCGTCTTTATCTTTCGAATCCGGAACGAAAAGAATATAACGTAGAATGGCTCCCTCCAGACGATTTTTATCATAGCTTAAGTAGTTTGAAATCGCTTAAAAAAGCTGTTTTAAATATAAAAACAGCTCTAGCTATTGTAAATTTCAAAACAGCTGTTTTAAATTGGAAAACAGCTATGCCATATGATGAGTTTCTTTCCCTTCTAATGATACTTGTAAAACTTTTGCAGATAACCAAACCTATTGAGGTTGCTGGGGCAACGGAAATAAATCAAGTGAGTGAGGTGACCGAACCTAGTGGAGTTACTGAGGTAATTGAACAAAGTGAGCTGAATGAGCCAACTCAAAAAAATGAAGTTATTGCGACAACCGAAACTAGTACCTCGAGAAAATATGAATCAGTCTTTTCTTGGAATAACCTTGAACTAATTACTCGTGATTATTCTGGACATTCGTTAATTTTGCAAAGTTTTAATAAAGCGTTAGTGATCTTAAATCAAAACCGAGAATTAATGGATAGACTTGTTATTGAGTTACTTTCCAATGAAATTTTGCGTGAACCTGAAATTGAAAAAATACTTCAAGAATTTGAGTCTGAACCTGTGTCTTTAAAGAATAAAAAGTCACCGAATTTTGTAAATTCAAAACAAAAACGGCAAATTCTTGAATCTGCTTGGGGCTTTGAATCACGCAAAGTGAAACCAAAATGGATTGATTTTGAGTTTTTTTCCTAGAAATAAATACTAACATTTCAAGGAAAAACACTGTTGCAGAAACAGAAAACAACTTAGAAGTCTTGATGTGAAAAAAGGAACTCGGTATACTAACAACAGAAACACAAAAAAGGTTCTTAAAAACCTCTTCCAATCCGTTTCCCCAAATTGGCTTACCTTTTTCAAATTTAGCAAAAGACCTTGCTTTCCAAAATGTTGTTTAAACAAAATTTGGAAGCTCTTAGAATTTGATATCAATTTTACTTTTGTAAAATTTAGAAAAAGCACTGATCAAAAACTTCATTTTTGGTTAGACCATTTCGTTTTTGGTTAGAAAAGGAATGATAAAAACTTAGTTTTTGTTAACCAAATTCTTACTCAATTATTCAAAAGTGGTGTTTGGAAAACTTGGTAGAAGATTTTGTAAAAAAAACTTAAATTTAGTAAGGAGTGTTAAGCATGTCTGGTGCTACAGGAGAACGCCCTTTTTCTGATATTTTAACAAGTATTCGATACTGGGTTATTCACAGTATTACAATTCCGTCTTTATTTATTGCAGGTTGGTTATTTGTAAGTACTGGTCTTGCTTATGACGTTTTTGGAAGTCCAAGACCAAACGAGTATTTTACTGAAGATCGTCAAGAAACTCCGCTTATTACGGATCGTTTCAATGCTTTAGAGCAAGTGAAAAAATTATCTGAAGTGAACTAAAGTACTAAAAAGTTTTTAGTACCCC
>Ga0315908_10004214_pt1 | contig 10361 bp, 2 predicted proteins | sample LakEriMetagenome_12_FD_203520 | JGI IMG/M metagenome (GOLD analysis project Ga0315908, IMG submission 203520) | Freshwater fungal communities from buoy surface, Lake Erie, Ohio, United States - Buoy 4 MA124 | ecosystem: Environmental > Aquatic > Freshwater > Lake > Lake biofilm | place: USA...
TAGAACTGTTGTTTAATAATTGTGATTTGATATATATTTATTCTTAAACTTGAAATAGAGAAATAAAATTGTTTTCAATACTAATTCTTAATTTAAGTAAATCATAGTTTTATTCTTCTGATTTAAAATATTAATAGAATATTTTTATTTAATTGAATATATAGTTTTCTTAATCTGAATATTTAATTAAAAAAGTATCTAATAAGTTTTAGATTTTTTCAATAAAACAAGTATAAATTATAAACAACTATTTATTTATTAATGATTAGGAAACTGTTTATTTATTTCAAGATAAAGGTATTGAATAATTATAAATAATACTATCAGAGAATCCATCATTTTAAAATTAAAAATTAATAAAAGACGGATCTAATTAATTATAAGATGAATCAGATTGCAAAAATATTATACTGTTAAAAATAGTAAATATTATATTTAATGGTTATTGTATAAACTTTAACTATTCTTTATTTCCTTATTATTTCTCAAAGTCAAAATCAAAAATGTCGTATTGTAAGTTGATATTTATTGATTTTTCTAGTGCAAAATATACCGCTTAGATAATTTAATCGTCAATATAATCTTCATTTTATATTATTGAATCAAATAAACTTTTTTGTTTATTCAAATTTTATTTTTTTTAAACATAAATTCTTGCTCTTTACAAATATGGATTTTCTATATACTTCATACCTTTTTTATACTTTTTAAACCTTTATAAAACTTTATTTAGCTTAATATCTTTTTCATCACATATTATGTATAATTATAGAATTATATATTTATTTATTTCATTATCAAAACATTCAAATTCAAGAAAATCTGAATTTTAATTTATTAATTTTCTATCAGTAAATTAAAATTCATTAAAATTTTAAGTTTGTTTTAAAAATTTATTTATTAAATTATCTTCCATATAAATTTATTTATTAAGTTTATATATATTATTAAAGTAAAATAAATAATAAAGTTATAATTTATTTTTAATAAAATAGAAATAATTTATTAAATATTTTCTAAATTTATTTTAGTTTTTATCAAAAAATATATTTATTTTTATAGCCATTTTTTTCTTTTTTTATAGCCTAATTCTAATAATTTGTTTTTTATTTATTTTAATTTAAAATATCATTTATATTAACATTAACTTATTTTACTTTATCTTAATCTTATTAAATCTAATTATTCTAAATTATAAAATATAGACCAAATTTATTTAAAAATAATTATATATATTTTATACTTTTTGATTAGCATCATTCTTATTTCTATTTATTATTTTTTTTATTAATTAATCTACGTAAACTTTTTTTTATTGAATATTATTATTATTTGTTGATTTTGAAGATTTTTTTTATAAATTTGAATTAATGTTAGTATTTTGTTTTTCTTATTATTTAGCTTCGATATTAACTTTTTATAATTTTATTAATCCATTATTATAATCTTTATCATTATTTATGTTTTATTATTTATTTTTTAACTAAGAATCAGCAATTTAAATTTAATTAAATGTTTTTTAAATTTATTTACTTTATATATTTTATGAATTTTATAAATTTAATTCATTTTATTAAATTTATTAATTTTGTTATTTATATTTATTTTATTAAAACTTTTTTTCATTCGAGTTATTATTTCTTTTTGGAGAATATTAATTTATTTAAATATTTTTAAGTTATTTTTATTATTTTTATTAATTTGAATTTATTTTTAATTAATTTATATACTATTTCATACTATTTAAACTAAATTTTTAATTATTCTACAATTTTGTCTTACTTTAGCTATTTTAATCAATATATCTATTCATGGATAAATTTTAGATATAAAAGTTTTAATTTTAATTATAAAATTTTTAGTTAAAAATAACTGAATTAGATCTTTAAAACTATAATTTTTTCTTTATTTTTTATGAAAGATTTTAATTTAAGCTTGTCAAATCATTATAATTAATTTGTGATTATGATTAATTTATTGGTTAATATTAAATAATTTAGTTTTTTACATTTTATCTTTAAGTACTTTTATTTTCTAAAATTTAAATTAATATTAATTACATATATTATTGATATCGACAGTAAACACATTATTTAATTTTTTCCTATTTTTTGTTTATTATTCATTTATTTATATGGTTTGAGTTTCTTTACTTTAAAAAATAAAATAATCATTTTTTTTAATTTATTAATAAACTTCTGAAGAATTTTTTTTTAAAACTTATTTTTATTAAATATTTTAAATAAAGTCTAAATTTCATTAGGTATTCAGTTTCATCAGATAAATTTATTAATTAAAAAGTTGATTTTATTTATCAAATATATTTTATGCAGTGCTATCAACTTGATTTTTAACAATAGATTATGAATTTACTAAACTATTAGTTTAATATCTTAAATTATTATTAATATTTTAATTAAACTAAGAGTTGTTATTTTATATGCTTTAATTAAATCTATTTTTAAATTCTTCACTATTAAAATCAAAACTTTATTTTATTGGAGAGTTGGATTAAGAACTTTTGAGTTCTTTTTACCTTTACTTTATTTTAATTCTCATAATATCATTTAATAAATCTTATCCCTCATTTTTATTATCTTAATTACTATTATTATTTTATTAGCTATCATTTTTATTTTTATTTTCTTATTATACATTTCCAAATTAAATATTTGATGTTTAATTATCTTTACTATTGATATTATTTTCCTAACTATTGATATTAATTTAGGTATTAATTTAATGATTATTAAGATCAATACAATTTTAAATATTATTTTGAGTTATATTTTTTGTATGACAATCATTGTCATTAAAATATTTAGTACTGGTATTGGTATTGTTGATTAATTGTTATTTACATTATTAGATTTATTATTATTATTATTAAAATTAATATTTCTATTATTGTTATAATAATTGTAATTATCATTGTTATTATTAAATTAAATACTATAATTGTAATGTTTAAGTTTAAAGAGGACTTGTTTATTAAGGTAATGAATCAGAATTTTGATTGATTTCTAATTGTTTAGTGTAAATTTAATTTTGAAATTAAAAATTGATATTACGATTAGTATTATTTATGATTTAGTGCTATTGTTTTTCTTTTTGTTATGTTTTACTGTTCCTAAAAGAGGAAATTTCTTTAATGAGATTGGAAGTCTATTGAGATGCTTAGGAGTACGCTGATTAAATAGATCTTGCGCTTTAATTCATAGAAACATCTACATTTTATAAATTTCCATGATATCTTTCCTAACTCACTTTGCTTTTTTTTATCACTCTTTAAACCTCTTTATTTAATACATCTATTTTCTGCATTTTTAATTTTTAATTATCCTTTTATAATTTTTCTTTTTTATTTATAAATCTTATATTTTTATTTTTCGATTATGTAATCTAACAATATTCCTTTTGATATTTTATTAAACGACATAAAAACTATAGATTAAAATGGTCAAAATAAAATTAATAATGAATTTTTAGAAATTGAAAATAAAAATATTATTAATAAGGATAAATTAAAATAAGACATAAATAGTAATTAAAAGGATGATATTTTGGATAATTTTTAATTAATTGAAACTTTTAGGTAAACATAAAATTAATATTTTTAAGTGAGAATAAATTGAAATAAAATAACTTAGATTTGAAATTAGAAGACTTACATGATGAAGGTTAACAATTATAAAATAACGAAAATAACATTAATTGAATTGATTTTTAGATTAAAAAGTTATAAGAAATAAAGTAGTAGATAGCTGAAGAAAGCAAGGAAGAATAAAAAAAATATTTATTAGAAATATATAAAGAAATATAAAATTTAAATAATAATTTTGAAAGTTTTGTTTAGCAGATTATTAACTAAATTGATATTAAAATTAAAATAATATAGTAGAAATGCTTTATGTATAAAGATTTTAAATAATTAGAGTAAGAATATAAAGTTTAGGATAATAAAATTATTAATTAACTTAATTTAGAAATTAATTAAATAAAAAAGTAGTCTAATGATATTATAACTTAAATATATTAAGAAATTCTTCTTAAAATATAAATTAATCATAAAAAATTATCAAATTAATTTAATCGATAAATTCAAAATTAAAATGAATATAAAATAAATAATTAATTACCGTAAATCAAAAATAGTCAAATAATTAATAATGATAATAATATAATTAGAAATGAGTTTATTTTAAATTAAAAAATTAAAAAGGATTAAAATAATAATTATAATAATAATAATATAAAAATAGACACTAATATTAAAAATCAAAGTAGTTATAAAAATAATGATTTTATTTAAAACCATAATATAAATAATGAATTAATATAAAATAATAATAATAATAATAATAATAATAAATAAGATTATATTTGCAATAATGAAATAAAATCAAATGAAAAAATATAATTTAATTATTTTGAGAAAAAATCTAAAATAAATAGTTAAGAGAATAATTAAAAATAAATAAAAAATAACATAATTTTTTCTAATTAAATTTTAAGAAAAGAATAAATTAATGACGATTAATAATTTTTAAGTTAGATAAATTTTTAACTTTAAGATAAAATTATATCTTGCGATAATTTTTATAAAAAATTATTATCAAATGACAAGCTAATAAATATTCAAAATGATATTGATTTTATTACAAATTAAACTTATAAAAATAATATAAATAAAAAAAATATAAATATAAAGAAGAGTAGTTTTTTAAATGAATAAAATTAAAAAAATAATCAATAAATAAATTAATAAAATATTAGTAATTATTAATAATAAAGAGAAGATTTAAGTTAAAATCAATAATTATTTTAATAAAATATAAATAATATAATTATTAATCATAATGATAAAAAAATATTCTAAAATTAATTAAAATCAGAAATTTAAAAACAACTAGGTAATGAAATTGACTTTAAAAAAAAATATTAATATTAAAATTAATTATAATTAGAGTAGCAATAGTCTAAAATTTTATAAAGTAGATAATAATAGAGAGCAAAAAATACAAATAGTTAAGACTAATAAATATTATTTTAAAAAAAGAAAGAATTTGATGTTTTTCTTTAGAATTTAGATGATAAATACAAACGATAATAAAGCATTTCATTATAAAAAAATAATTGTAATGAAGATATTGATATGATATTTAATAATTTTAAATAAAGAATTTAACATTCAAGAGAAAAGAGTAGGAATTTTATTGAATGAATAATATGAAAATAATAATAAATCACAAATGATGAGCTTGTTTTTTATGATTTTTCTTATGATGTTTCTTATGTTTTTTTAATCTCCTATCAATTTTGGTAATGAAGTTGTCAGTACTTCTATCCATATTATGAGTATAGTTTTCAACTAATTACTTGTTTTCTTAAGTTGAACACAAATACATTTAGAGAATGCATTTAATTTTATCTTCATTCTTTAAAAAATTATAATTATTTATTACTTAGAAGTGGTTTTCATTGCAAGGATAATGAACACAATACATGCATCCATCTTTTTTTTCATCATCAACAGGATCAGGAGTTGGAGCAGCTTATTCTTCTTCTCCATCTTTTTTACTTAGTCTCTTTCTAGTTCTAATAGTTCCTGAATGAGCTTAAGCACATTTATGTGGCCAAATTAAACAGCACTATTATTATTATTGTTATATTATTATTATCATCATCATCATATTTTCATAATTATATTATAATTATTTTATTATCATTATATTATTAAGTTATAAATATTATATTATTATAATCTTTATTTATGTTTTAATTAATAATCTATATATATAATATTAAAGAAAATATTAAACATTTTAAAATTTGACATATTAATATAAAGTTTTAAAATTTCATTTGATAATATTAATAGTTTTTATAATAACATAGTTTTATATATTATGATAATTATTAAAAGAATAATAGTGATAATAATAATATTATGATAAAATTGTAAAAATGATAATAAAATATTACTGATTCATCTAAGAACTCTCTGCTGTGGAAATCTGCAAGAATATCTCCACATATGAGTTTATTACCCCACATCTTCAAATTGGAATGACCGAAATCTGGGCAAGTTTATTTTTTTAAGATTCCATCGTAATTATCTCTTGACTTTTTATGATGCTTCCTGCCACTGCACATAGCTAAAAGAGACACAGTTACTAAAATTAATGAGATCTTCATTTGTAATAATAAAAATGATTATATTTTATATCTTTTGATGTAATAAATTATATTATAAAAAGATAAAATTACTACAGTTATAATTATAATATTATTTTAATGTTTTTGAATATGATTTAATTATGATAATAAATTGATATAATTATAATCATAATTTGGTGTGATCTAGATACTTAGTGTAATGTAATTCAGAGGAATTGCTATCATGATTGACATAATTTTAAATGAGCAATTATAATTTATCCTTTTCCCTTTAAAGGATATCTTTCTCCTACTAGAGCCTATCTATCCTCTATTTATAATACTACTCATCAAACTTCTAAACATTCTACTTCAACCCTTTCAATTATTAATTCTCTTATTATAACATTTATATTTGATAGTTCAATTAGTTTATTTAACTAGAATTACTACTCTGGTTCTAACTTGTATTATTTTAATTGTTATTTCTCAATACTTCTAATGTCTTTTTATACATTTCTATCTACCCGTCTTATTACTAAAGTTAATTTTGTAGTATTGATATCTTCTGCTCATATTCCTAAATCATTATCTATTTTTATTAATTCTCAAAATTATTTTTATAGTTATTTAATGTATTATTATTTTATTGATTTATTGTTTATGTACTATTGCTATCTAATTAGCTTAGAATCTAACTTATGTTATTTATAGTTTAGTTTTATTATAAATTATAATTATTATTATTGATATGATTTTTAGAAGTAAGTTATAAAGTTTAATTATGAATAGCATTTGCATCTTTGATTTATTGAATAGTTTTTAGTAATAGTTTGTTCTGCCTTTCTAATTCCTGATATTAATTTTTTAACAAAATATTAGGCTAATTGGTTTATTATAAATTAGATAACTAAGTTAATAAAAGCTACTTTTCTTGTTCAATTTTTAACTTGTCTTATTACAACTATTTATTAGTAATAGCTAATTGATTAAGATCATTAAAATAATATTCCATTTTGATTTCATCTACCTATTAATCTGAATTATATTAATTATTAATGTTATTATTATTGGTTGTATCTTTAATAAAGAGATTCTTGATAGATTTAAGGAGACTGTTGTCATTGTCTTCTGAATTAGCAAGAGAATGATTTATTTTGAGATTAGATTAATCTGGATGCATGTTAAAAGATTACTAATGAGATTATTAAAACTAATCCTAATACGAATTAGATAATACTTTCTAAATAATTAGTTGATTCTTGAATGTGAAAGATTTCAATGCCAGAATAAACAGATCTTTGTTATACTTGCTATTCATCTCCACTGCAATTACAATATCCTGACATTTATTATGAATTTGCTGATAATTTCCAGCAAATGTTTGTAATTCTTATAAGTCTTAAGACCTTATTGAGTTCTTATTAGTGTTTTTCGTATTGTAGACTAATAGAACTAGTTTATTATCATTATAATCATGTGATAATTTTGGCCAATTATAATAATACTTGAGCCGGATTTAAGATTTGTTTTTGAAATCAATAAGCGTCAAATAATCAGAATTAAGTGATAATTTGGCATTATGAGTATTGAGTCTTACATCAAACTTAATGAAATTAGAATTGACACATTAATATAAATTAACCTTGAGAGATGGTTCCATCAAAATAGGTCCCATTTATACTTTACAAACTCCTTTGAATTCTTCTTCCTAACTGTTAATATTTGCTATAATATTCATTCCTACATCATCTGCTGATACTTCGTATACATTGCTTGTGTTCCCTGTTAAGTTTATTATCTCAGAGTTACGTACTTTCTGCCAGTAAACTGATATCATTATAGCTCTGCTTTTGTATTCAGAACTGTAAGCGTTTATTTATATACTACTGTTTTAATAAGGAATCGTTCCGCTACTTGTAACCTCAACATAATAATTATAATTCCCACTCATTTAAATCATTTGACTAACTTAACTTTAGTTCATTTAATATTCTTTATTATCTATTTATATTTCTAAATAACTTTATATTCTTTATATTATTATTACTAATCAAAATATTATTATTTTATATAATTTGTATTCATCGATATTTATCTACATCCTTATCAATAATTTAGCTTTTTTTATTATTTACTTTCTTATTCTATTATTATTTAATATTTAATATTTTTTATTTAATTTATAATTATTGCTTATTTACTAATTTAAACTAAATAAATTAAAATAAATGTTGACTTATTTAATACAATAATATATCAATTAGAATTAATATAAAAATATTTTAAAAAAATATAAGAATTAATATTTTGATTATTTGATAAATTTATAAGCTGGATTTTAATAATTAAGAAATAATTAAACATTAATGTAGAATTAAGATCAAGATAATAGATGTTAGTGTTGTTTTGATGAAATAAATATTTATAGCAATAAAAAAATGATGGAATCTATTTGTGGACATAGTTTTATTTGTAATATTTGTCAATAATAAAGTTTTAACAAGAAGAAGGAAATAAAATGCTACATTTGTTTTAATACATTAAAGAAGTAGGATTTTAAACAAAAATCTAAAGAAGAAGAATGGTTCGAAAAAGAAATAAAAGCAAGAAGATATTTATATGACAAAATAGGGATCTCTAGGGAAGATTTCCTTAAATTATTTCATTCAGATGTTTGAATGGATTATGATGATTATTTAGAAGAGTTCGAAGATATTTTAGACATATTTGCATAAAATGGAGACAGATCCAAATCTGATATTTTAATATAGAAATGGTAAGAAATTTTATAACAAGTATAATAAAAAAATAAAATCCTTTAAGTGGAAAATAAATCAGTAATATAATTATTAAAATTATTTTAGAAATTAGAATTTAAAATTCCTAAACCTTTAAATTCATAAGTAATAAATAAAAAGCAAGATTCTAGTTATAATTAAGAACTTCAAAATGCATTTGGTTATAATTAAGAGTTATAAATAATAAAAGGATTAATGTAAATGAAAATAGTTTGCATGAAAGAATGATATATATATATTAAATAATAATAATAATTATTATTAGCAAATAGAATTTGAAGATTAAATAATAATTATATTAGTAAAAGTGTGGATAAAATAAAAAATCTAGTGATGATTGGTTGTAATAATATAAAAAATGTATTAGGTGATGAATGATGAAATGTAAAAGATGATGAGTATACTATCAATAGTTCCAATATTGAGTTTGGGATATAGAAATTTATAAAATGGAAGAGAATGGTATAATTTAATAATAACAATAATATTACTATGGTGGCTATTTTCTTGGAATATGATTTGGGTATGGGTATAAAGTGTGGGTAGTTATTTAGTGACAATTTAATGGCAGAGAAGATGGAGTGGTTCAGTATTATTGTTTAATTTCATTCTATTATCTCTGCTTCATCTTTATAATTAGTGCTATCATTACAAGTAATGGCGATTAGATGTAAGTGGAGTAGTCATGCTCACTTTACAAAAGACAACTGCATTCGCTTTGTAATACTCAGATGTATTACAATACTCTAGCAATCCTAACTCTCTATCCTAATAACAAAAAATAACCCTTATTCATATCATGCCCTCATTCATCTAATATCTACATTATATTCTTTTTTTACCTACTTTACTTGTTGGACCCACTTTTGACTACTCTCAATTTAAACTCTATTTATCCAATATTAATCTCATTCCTCTTTCTTATTCTCAAATATTCAAGAATTATATCTAAGCATTCATTCTTATGCTTATTTATCTTCTTATGCAATCATATTTTGATATTCAGTATTTATTCAGTTCTGAATTCTAAATCTCGTTCTTCCCTTATAGACTCATTCTTGTAATGCTCACTATAGCTGAGACTAACAAGTACAAGTACTATTCTGCCTGGACTATCAACAGAGCTGCTACTATAGCTTGTGGAATTGCTTATAATCATCATAATTAATAGATTTATCATCATCATAATTAAATTAATCTTCAAAATAATAAGAATGATCTTTACAATAATAACAATGATGCTAATAATAACAATAAGATTGAAAATAATAATAATAATAAGAATTATAATAATTGGGACAAGTTTAATAATGTAAACATATGGGAAATAGAAGGAGGAAAGAGTGCGAGTGAAGTGATAAAAAATTGGAACATTTCAACTCAATTATGGCTGAAGCACCA
>Ga0315908_10004215_pt1 | contig 10361 bp, 11 predicted proteins | sample LakEriMetagenome_12_FD_203520 | JGI IMG/M metagenome (GOLD analysis project Ga0315908, IMG submission 203520) | Freshwater fungal communities from buoy surface, Lake Erie, Ohio, United States - Buoy 4 MA124 | ecosystem: Environmental > Aquatic > Freshwater > Lake > Lake biofilm | place: USA...
AGTCATATTGGCTGGGCTCCATGCGGGCTCCCAGACGAGGTTCACTTCGGCATCGCCAATGCCAGGGACTGCGCCAACGCGCATTTCAACTTCGCCCGGCATCGATTCTGCGACCGGGCAATTCGGCGTGGTCAACGTCATAGAAACGACAGCATGGCCATCATTGATTTCGACATTGTAAATCAGGCCAAGGTCGTAAATATTCACCGGAATTTCCGGATCATAGATTTCCTTCAGCGCTGCGATTACCGCCTCGTACAAATCGCCATCAGGCTCGCTTGGCGCAGGTGTGGCCGGCTTCTGCGCAAGGAAGCCCTCCAGGTAGTCCTTCTTGCGTTCGAAGGTTTCCGGTGCGCTCTCTACCCGCGCTTTCGGCGGTTTTTCTACGCTATCGACTTCTTCTATGCGGATGTTCTCGTTCATCCAAAAATCCTCTTCACCCGTTCGAGGCCGCGCACTAGCGCCGCGACATCATCCTCATCATTGTAAATTCCAAAGCTTGCCCGCGCAGTGGCGGGCACGCCCAAATGGTCCATCAGTGGCTGCGCGCAATGGTGGCCAGCGCGAATGGCTACATCTTCTTCGTCCAATATCGTGCCGATGTCATGCGGATGCACGCCCTTCATCGAGAAGGAGACAATCCCCGCCGATTGCTCAGGACCGTATAAAGTGATCGCGTTAATCGAACGCAAGGCGTCCCGCGCCTGCGCGGCAAGCGCGCTTTCATGTGCGAAAATCGCGTCTGGGCCAAAGCTGTCGATGAAGTTGATTGCGGCATGCAGACCGATGACCTCAATAATCATCGGCGTACCTGCCTCAAACCGCGAAGGCGCAGGGGCATAAGTCGTTTTTTCAAACGTCACGCGATCAATCATTGCGCCCCCCCCTTGATATGGAGGCATCGCGTCAAGCGTATCGGCATGCGCCCACAGCACGCCAATACCCGTCGGGCCGTATAATTTATGTCCGGACATTACGTAGAAATCGCACGCGAGGTCAGCCATATCCAAATGCATCCGTGGTGCCGCCTGACAGCCGTCGAGCAAGAATTTTGCACCAACCGCATGCGCGGCATCTGCTACACGCCTGGCGTCGAGCACTGATCCAAGCACGTTTGAGACATGCGCCAACGCGACCATTTTATGCGCTGGCGTCAAATGCGCCTGTAGCCAGTCGAGGTCGATTTGCCCATCGTCTGTTAGCGGGCACACATCAATGTGCGCGCCAACCTTTTCGGCGAGCATTTGCCAAGGCACGATATTGCTGTGATGCTCCAACTGGCTCAGCATGATGCGGTCGCCCGCCTTTACGTTCGCTGTGCCCCAGCTTTGCGCAACCAAATTAATGCCCTCGGTGGCACCACGCACGAAAACGATTTCATTGGACGAAGCTGCACCCATGAAGCGGGCCACGCGATCCCGCGCCGCCTCGAATGCCACAGTCATATTCGCCGACCGCGCATACACACCGCGATGCACGGTTGCGTAATCCACTCCGCCAGCCCGCATCATCGCATCGAGCACGACCTGCGGCTTTTGCGCCGTCGCAGCGGTGTCGAGATAATGCCAGTTGTTGGCTAAACCTGGAAACTGGTTTTTGATCCCGTTCACACCAATTCGCCCAATTTCTTCAACGCGGCGTCAGTAAGCATCTCCTCATCCGCAGCGCCTTCAAAAACGCCAGCGACAAAGGCTTGCAACATAAGCTTCTTTGCATCCGCAGGCGCGATGCCCCGTGCTTGCAAATAGAACAGCCCCATCGCATCCAATTCACCAATCGCGCAGCCATGCGCACATTTGACGTCGTCGGCGTAAATTTCGAGCTCGGGTTTGGCGTTGGCGGTCGCGCTGCGGTCAAGCAGCATGGCCTTCACCGACTGCACAGAGTCGGTCAGCTGCGCATCGCGCGCGACAGCGACCTTGCCCAGATAGGTTCCGGTCGCGGTGCCAGCGAGGACCGAGCGCACGATCTGCGACGAGGTTGCTTTGGGTTCGGCGTGGGTGACAGTGGTAATGATCTCGAGATTTTGGGTGCTACCGCCAATTTGCACTGCGCCCAGTTTGAAATCCGCGCCCTCATGCAACGTAACATTCAATTCAACGCGGCCATAATCGCCGCCGATGTTGAGCACATGGATTGCGGTGGTTGCGCCTTTGCCAATGGCAATATCAAGTTGGTGGATGGATCCGGTGTCCTGCAAGATTGTGCGCGCGAAGTTGCCGCCTGCAGGCACGATGATGCTTTCAGGCGCAGCCAATGGCCACGCGGCCTCCACAGCGGAAATGTCGCTGTAGCGCCATGCCTCGTCGTGCCGCGTGGGCGCAGACCGATTCAAGCCGCCAATTCCTTATACCCGTCACGCTCTAACTCCAGAGCCAATTCAGCGCCGCCGGTCCGCGTGATGCGGCCATCGGCAAGGACGTGTACGAAGTCGGGCTTCACATAATCAAGTAGCCGCTGATAATGGGTGATTAGCAGCACGGCCTTGCCGGGTTTGCGCATGATGCGGTTGATGCCGTCGCCAACGGTCCGAAGCGCGTCAATGTCGAGGCCGCTGTCGGTCTCATCAAGAATCGCGAGTGCGGGGTTGATGATACCCATTTGCACCATCTCGTTGCGCTTCTTCTCACCGCCTGAAAAGCCGACATTTACCGGACGCTTGAGCATGTCCATATCCATGCCAAGTGCACCCGCTTGCTCGCGTGCAACCTTCAAGAATTCTGCGCCGGATAAAGGTGCCTCACCACGGTTCTTGCGCTGCGCATTCAATGCCTCGCGCAGGAACTGGACGTTTGACACGCCCGGTATTTCGACTGGATATTGAAAACCCAGGAATAGGCCAGCGGCGGCGCGCTCATGCGGTTCGAGGTCGAGGAGGTCGTTCCCGTTGAAGGTCACTGAACCCTCGGTTACTTCATAGCCGGGCCGACCAGACAGCACATATCCCAGCGTCGATTTTCCAGCGCCATTGGGCCCCATAATCGCATGGATTTCGCCCGCTTTCAGCGAGAGGGTGAGGCCCTTGAGAATAGGCTTGTCGCCAACATTGGCGTGGAGGTTCGTTATTTGGAGCATGATCAATTAATTCCGTAAAGACTGTGTGCGGACGTCGCGGGATAAAGGGTTCATCCGACGGACCCTTCGAGCGAAATGCCTAACAATTTCTGCGCCTCAACCGCGAACTCCATCGGCAGTTGCTGCAGCACTTCCTTGGCAAAGCCGTTGACGATCAATGCGACAGCTTCTTCGGCGTTCAGGCCACGGGCCATCGCGTAGAACATTTGGTCGTCGCTGATCTTGCTGGTCGTTGCCTCATGTTCAATCTGCGCACTTGGGTTGCGCACTTCGATATAGGGCACAGTGTGGGCACCGCTTAAGGACCCAAGCAACAAGGAATCGCATTGGGTGAAGTTGCGCACCCCTTCGGCATTGGGTGCGACGCGGACAAGGCCGCGATAGGTGTTGTTGCTGTGTCCCGCGCTGATACCCTTGCTGACGATGGTCGAGCGGCTGCCCTTGCCATTGTGGATCATCTTGGTTCCGGTGTCGGCTTGCTGATAATTGTTGGTGACGGCAACCGAGTAAAACTCTCCGACGCTGTTTTCGCCGTTGAGGACGCAGCTTGGATATTTCCACGTCACCGCGCTGCCCGTTTCGACTTGAGTCCAGCTCACCTTGCTGTTCCGGCCCTGACAAAGCGCACGCTTGGTGACAAAGTTATAGATGCCACCTTTGCCTTCGGCATCGCCGGGGTACCAGTTTTGCACGGTCGAATATTTGATTTCGGCATCATCGAGCGCAACGAGTTCGACAACAGCGGCGTGCAATTGGTTTTCGTCACGCATCGGCGCGGTGCAGCCTTCGAGATAGCTAACATAGCTGCCCTTATCAGCGATAATCAGCGTGCGTTCAAACTGGCCGGTATTCTCGGCATTGATGCGGAAATAGGTGGAAAGCTCCATCGGGCATCGCACGCCTTCGGGGATATAGACAAATGTCCCGTCGGAGAAGACCGCGCAGTTGAGCGTGGCGAAATAATTGTCGTGCATCGGCACAATCTTGCCGAGCCATTTCTTCACCAGTTCCGGATATTCCTTAATTGCCTCCGAAATGCTGCGGAAAATGACGCCAGCGCGTTCCAGTTCTGCGCGGAAGGTGGTGGCGACCGAAACGCTGTCGAACACGGCGTCCACAGCCACGCGCCGCGCGCCCTCGACGCCAGCGAGCACTTCTTGCTCGGCAATCGGGATGCCCAGCTTTTCATATATGCGCAGGATTTCAGGATCGACCTCATCCAGCGAACCAAGCTTTGGCTTCGCCTTAGGCTCGGCGTAATAATAAGCGTCTTGATAATCGATGGGCGGCACGTTGAGCTTCGCCCAATCGGGCGGCGTCATCGTTTTCCACAATGCAAACGCCTTCAACCGCCATTCGAGCATCCATTCAGGCTCGTTTTTCTTGGCTGAAATGAAGCGAACGGTATCTTCGGTCAGCCCCTTGGGCGCGAAGTCGGTTTCAATGTCCGATGACCAGCCATGCTCGTAATCGGCGACCTTTTCAGCGGCGTCCCACGCGGCCTTATCTCTCATATCCAACTCATCGCTCATCGCGTTAATCCCGCCAAATTGATTTGTGCCAGCGCGCCGCGCACCGCAGTGTTTACGACTGGCCAGTGCGCTTGAACGCTACAATTGCCTTCTTTTACGCAATGCTGCCCCAAAGATTGCTTGTGGGCATCGCAGCATATCGTCAGGGCAATTGGACCTTCGACCGCCTCAATAATGTCGGCGACGCTAATAGCCGCAGCGGGACGGGCAAGCATGATTCCACCGCCTGTACCGCGCGCCGAACGCAGCAGGCCGGCCTTCGTAAGAATGCTGACAAGCTTTTGTGCGGTGGGCAGGGCCACACCGGTTTCGGCGGCAAGGTCGGTTGCCGATACGCGCGCAGAGCCGCAATGGCGCGAAGCTGCGCTCATGATCACCACTGCATAATCGGCCATATTCGACAAACGCATCTTGCGTATCCTAATCAGATAAATTCACTCCGATTAGGGGCAGATGGTCCTTTTGGTTGCTTAAATCAAGCCATAAAGGATTCAATATCGCGGAAGCTGCCTTTGTTATGCCATTGACGGCAGCTTTCGCCACAGGATGAATGCGCAGTGCTTAAATCCTTGGATATTTTTGAAAGTGGGCCGGGTTGCAGAAGAACGCCTTGCGCCTAAGTGTGTCGGCGCTGCAGTCTCACTTTCACATATTTTTCAAGCTTTTGCGTTGCGGCAATAGAGAAGCGCAGGCCGAGCTTGCTGCGGCGCCATAAAATATCGTCTGCGGATTTCGCCCATTCATGATCGATCAAATAGTCAACCTCGGCCGCATATAAATCATGTCCGAAGTCCGTGCCCAAATCCGAAAGCAATGTGGCATTTGATAATATCGTTCGTGTTCTGGTCCCATAGCTGCGCACCCAGCGGTGCACGAGTGATGGCGCTAAAAACCCGAAATCGCGCTCAAGTGTGGTTGCGAGGTTTGCCGCGCCATTTATTGGAAAATCTCCCCCGGGCAGTGGCGCACGCAGTGTCCAACTTTGACCTTTTAGGACAGGTAAATGCGCCGCAAGTTTATCCACCGCGCTCTCTGCCAGGTGGCGGTATGTGGTGATTTTGCCACCAAAGACGGACAATATCGGGGCGGTGTCACCTGCACCAACATCCAGTTCGAAATGATAACCGCGTGAGGCAGTTTCGGGTTTGCCAGAGCCGTCATCGACCAAGGGCCTGACGCCAGCAAAGCTATAAATGACGTCAGCGGCAGTTATAGGCTGCCTGAAATACGCCCCCGCCGATTGGCAGATATAATCGATTTCCTCTGGCGTGGCGTGAATGTCGTCGAGCGAACCTTTATGGTCGGCATCAGTGGTACCAATTAGGGTGAAATCATCCTCATAAGGGATGGCGAAGAAAATGCGACCATCGGGATTTTGGCAGAAATAAGCCTGCGGCGTATCAAACATCTTGCGCACAACGATGTGCGATCCTCTCACCAGACGGATGGTTTCGCCGGTTTTGCGATCATGCCCTGTCGTGCGCGCGAGCAAGTCCAGCACCGCCGGTCCTGCTGCGTTCGCGACCGCGCGGGCCAGTACGGGTGCTTGTCCGGCAATTTCTATATGCCAAAGCCCATCGCGCCGTTCCAGATGGGTTACTTCGGACAAGGTGCGGATGTCCGCACCGTGCTCGACGGCATCCATCGCATTCAGAACGACGAGCCGTGCATCGTCCACCCAGCAGTCCGAATATTCAAACGCCTTCACAAATTCTGGACGCAGTGGCTTGCCTGCTGGCGCGTTTTTCAAATTGACGGTGCGCGTTGCCGGCAGCAGCTTGCGGCCACCAATGTGGTCGTAAAGGAACAGACCAAGGCGCACGAGCCACGCAGGACGAATACCTTTTTGATGCGGCAGGATGAACCGAAGCGGCCAGATAATATGAGGCGCAATGGCCCAAAGCCGCTCGCGCTCAATCAACGATTCCCGCACCAGTGCAAATTCATAATGCTCAAGATAGCGAAGCCCGCCATGGATAAGTTTCGTCGATGCCGATGAAGTGCCCCGCGCAAGGTCTCCGCGCTCAAGCAGGATAACGTGCGCGCCCCTGCCAGCGGCGTCACGTGCAATACCGGCGCCGTTAATACCGCCGCCAATTACCGCCAGTTCATAAATCTGTTCGCTCATAAAAATGCCCATGCGAATGCTGCTGACGCCACAAAGGCCGTTAATGTGGCCAGTATGACGGGAAACAGCGCCTTCGTACCCTGACTCAGCAGCAAATCAAGTCGAGACCGCATCGCAGTGGCCGTAACAGCAAATAATAACATAGCCTTAGAGGCGATCAGGCCATATTGCGCCACCCACGCTGGTGCCGCCACGGCAGAGTTGATCGCGACGGTGGCAAAGAATGCGAGAATGAACCAAGGCAGCTTCAACCGCGACGCAAGGCTTCGGGGCCGACCGTCGCTGGACCCGATAGCAAGCCCGATAAGCGTTACAGCGGGTGCGAGCAAAGCTACGCGCGACAATTTGACGATGGTTGCGGTTTCACCCGCTGATTGCGAGAAGCTATAACCGCCGCCAAGTGCCTGAGCTACGTCATGTACGGCCGCTCCCATCAGGAAGCCGGCTTGCTTATCCGTGAAAGCGAGTTGCGCCGCAATGATCGGGTAGAAAGACATCGCAACTGCGCTTGCCAGAGCAACGCCCACCAAGGTGAGCGTAAACTGCGATTGGTTCAGGCGTTCGCGGCCTATGACGGCGTAAATGGCCAATGCTGCCGACGCCCCACAGATCGCCGTTGCGCCGCCTGCTAGCCAACCAGCGTAATTGGTTTGTCCGCTTAAGCGAGCGCCCAACAACCCGGCGCCCATCACCAATGACATAATACCAATCAGCCCCAAAAAGGCCAACGCGCCAAGACCGCCAATTTGCATTGCGGTGACTTGCGTACCCAAAAGGACGATGCCCCAGCGCAGGCAAACAGTACCGCAGAAATCGAGTCCGGGATGTACCTTTTGCTCGGCTGAAACAAAATTGAGGGCTAACCCCAGCAGCAAACCCGCCAAAATGACTGGCATTCCGTAATGTTCGGAAAACCAGGTTGCTGCGACCGAAGCGATCGCTACTACCGCAAAGCCAGGAAACAGCGCACCGAGCACCAACCGCTTGCGCAGTGGCGGATTATCATCGGCAAGATAGGTTTCGCCATAGAGGTCAGCGATGTAATTCGCGTGTATGTCTTGCGGTGTCATATAGCCATCTATAGGCACATGTGTGGGGAGTTCCAGCATAAAGCAGGGCGTGGGAGTGGATTCAATGGCCGAAACCAAGATGACCAGTTCAGACAATGCAATGCGGTTCATCCGTTATGGTCTGATCGCGCTTTTGTTCTTTGGTACGGCGCTCAATTATCTTGATCGGCAAGTGCTGGCGTTGCTCAAACCGACGCTTCAAATGGAGTTTGGTTGGACGGATCGCGAATTTGGACATTTCGGATCAGCGTTCCAGATCGCTACTGCAGTCGCGCTTTTGGGAGTTGGCTGGTTTATCGACCGCTTCGGTGTCCGTTGGGGCTATGGCTTGGCCGTCGCCATCTGGAGCTTGGCGGGAATGGGGCATGCATTCGCAAGCAGTGTCGGGCAGTTCGTTGCGGCACGGGTCACGCTGGCTGTTGCCGAATCTGTAAACACGCCAGCGGCCATGAAATCGGCCGCCACCTATCTGCCCATTCGCGAACGATCGATAGGCATTGGTGTCATTAACAGTGCCTCAAACATTGGCGCGATCTTGGCTCCACTCACGGTGCCGTGGATTGCCATCACGTACGGCTGGCGTGAAGCGTTCATCATAACAGGAGCGTTAGGTTTCGTTTGGCTGGTTTTCTGGTGGCTTGGGACAGCAAAGCTTCAGCCATTGGGTGCGGCCGCACCGACCGCGGGAAATCCAGCGGTTACGGGGGCGCGCTGGAGCGAACTGTTGAAGGAGCGCCGCACTTGGGCGGTCGCAGGGGCAAAGCTGCTCACCGATCTCGTCTGGTGGTTTATTCTTTTCTGGGCGCCGGATTTTTTTGCGCGGCAATTTGGGCTCGGGCAGGCCGAAATTGGCGCACCGACCGCTATCGTATATGCATTGGCTGCCGTTGGCGCAGTGACAAGCGGTATCTTGTTCCCGATCCTTTTGGGTAAGGGCATGACTGCGAATGCGGCGCGCAAGAGCTCAATGTTTTTTTACGCTTTGCTGATCCTGCCAATTCCACTGGCACTGCAAGCACCCAATGAATGGTTAGCGGCGCTTATTATTGGTCTCGCCTTATTCGCGCATCAGGGTTTCTCGACCAATATCTTTGGTATGGCAGCAGATATCGTACCTGCGCGTCAGGTCGGCAGCGTCATTGCAATTGGAGCCTTGGCTGGCAATCTCAGCGGCGCAGCCATGCTTGAATTTGCCGGCTGGTCGTTAGAGTCGGGCCTTGGCTACGCGCCTATGTTTGCCATCTGCGCCAGCGCGTATTTGCTGGCTTTGCTATGGATCCAAATAATGCAGCCAAGGCTGATTGTCGTAAATGATACAGATTGATTAGCTGGCCTTTGCCAAGCCTTCGGTTTCAACCAATTCCTGCAGTTCGCCCGCGTCGTACATTTCCATCATGATGTCTGAGCCGCCCAGAAATTCGCCTTTGACGTAAAGCTGCGGGATGGTTGGCCAGTCGCTATAATCCTTGATGCCAGCGCGGATTTCCATGTCTTGCAACACATCTACGCTTTCATAAGCGACATTCAGATGGTCGAGAATGGCGATCGCCTTGCTGGAGAAGCCGCACTGCGGAAATAACGGACTGCCCTTCATAAACAGGACGACATTATTGCCTTTGACGATCTCTTCGATCCGTTCGTTAACACTCATGTATAATACTCCAAAAATTTAAGGAATGGCGGTTGTTAGTTGCAAGGCATGCAAAACGCCGCCCATGCGGCCGCCTAGCGCGTCATATACCGCCTTATGCTGCTTCAGGCGCGGAAGCCCACGAAAACTCTCGCTCACTACGCGCGCGGCATAATGGTTGCCGTCACCTGCAAGGTCAGTAATCTCAACCTGCGCGTCGGGCAGGGCAGCTTTTATCATGCCCTCTATCTCTTCGGCCTGCATTGCCATTAGGCGGGCTCGATAAACTGGCGGCGCGCTTCAACCATCTTATCTTCCAGCGCTGCACGAATTGTTGCGTCATCGATATCAACGCCAGCCGATGTCAAATCGCCAAGCAGCTTGCGCACAACATCTTCCACACCCGATTCTTCAAAATCCGCCTGGACCACGGAGGTCGCGTAAGCGTTTGTTTCTTCCGGGGTCAGGCCCATTTTTTCTGCGGCCCATTGGCCAACCAGTTTATTCCTGCGCGCAGTAATTTTGAACTGAAGCTCCGCATCATGTGCAAACCTCTCTTCAAAGGCGTTTTCGCGTTTATCGAAAGTCGTCATGTTGCCGTTCCTAACTGCTGAATATCCAAGATAATGCGTGTGCGTGCTATCAACAAGGCAATTGATATCAAATATGGACAACCAGTTTCCCAACTGCTGCTCGTTCGCCAAGCCGCGCAATCGCTGTGCCAGCATTTGCCAGTTCAAATGTTTCCGAAATGCGCGGCTTGATTTTGCCTGAAGCGTAAAGGTCAAACAATTCGGATATGTTCGCGTGGTTCTTCTGCGGCGTGCGTGCGGCGAAAGCACCCCAGAATACACCACAAACGTCACAGCTTTTCAGCAAAGTCAGGTTTAACGGCAATTTCGCGATGCCGGCCGGAAAACCGACCA
>Ga0315908_10004216_pt1 | contig 10361 bp, 12 predicted proteins | sample LakEriMetagenome_12_FD_203520 | JGI IMG/M metagenome (GOLD analysis project Ga0315908, IMG submission 203520) | Freshwater fungal communities from buoy surface, Lake Erie, Ohio, United States - Buoy 4 MA124 | ecosystem: Environmental > Aquatic > Freshwater > Lake > Lake biofilm | place: USA...
CCTTTGCCGGTCAGCAAGGGGTCGGTTCTCTCTGCACCGCAAGATAGTGTTCTCTCTGCACCGCATGACCGCGCGCGCCACACACGTGGGGCCTCACGTTGAACGAGTCACCGACATCGCCCTGACGGAGTACAAACTCGTTCGGCCGGACTTCTCGCAACGTCATGATCCTGCAAATGTCAAGTTCTGCAGCCGATGAAACTCTTAAAGGGCGATAGACCTCCAGGCTGCAGATCTCCCGCTGGACCCTTTCCAACTCGTCGGCCCGACGTTCCCAGGGCAACTTTGAGACAATGTTCTCGATTCTGGACAAGTTGACCAGTTTTGAGCGCAAGTTCAGCCTTGAAGTTGTGCGGTTTGCAGTCAGTTCCCCAACCTGCTTCCCGCGGCCGTATAACACCATCAGTCTGTTGAGCTCCTTGCGGCCCCCGCCCACGCCGAAGGAGTCCATCCACGGATCGGGAGTGCCTTTCTCCCGCTCCTTGCGCTGCTGCCGCACCTTTCGCTGCTGCCGGCGGTCCGCCGAAGGACTGTGCATCCGCGGCTCTTGAAGGGCTGCCAACTAACGGCCAGCACGAACTACGAAAAAACAGCCGGAGCAAGAAGCGATGGGCGGGGGTTTGAGCGCACTGAGGACAAGCAAGGAGCCCCCTTCTGCACATGGCAGGCTGCATCCTGTCATTCCGCAGCCGAGCGCCGAGGCACAGTCGGCGGTGTGTATGCACGCATGTATCTGGACGGCGCGACAAAGGGCTCGTCTTACGCGGTGTGCTGGCAGGAGGATCCACGCGAGGAGAGTGCAACGAATCCAGCCGATAACACGCCGCCGCCATCATCCCAAGCGAAAAGCCCCGTCTCTATGAGTGGCCGGGCTTCCGGCCGCTTATGCACTCCGGAGGAGCACGAGGGCATTAATGAGGATGACTTCTCCTTTGACGACGACTACGATCCCTTGGATCTCGAGCGAATTGAGGCCGACTATCGCGCGACACGCGCGAGAGCAATGTTTTCTGCCGGTGCAGCCACGCGCATCGTGAGACTCGAACGCATGAGGTCATTTTCGTGCATGCATTGTGATGCCGCCTCTGCTTGCGCGCACAATGCCGTTCAGAGGCTTGCCCGTCGCTGCATGATGATCGAGCGCCCTGGCATCAAACGGGCAGGGAACACGCCCAAGAGGCTCTCAAGCGCCAGGCAGAAGCCGAATTGTGGAGGACTCATGTCGAGATGAAGGCAGTAGAACTGCAGGCAGCGCTGCTGGAACAACGCAGCATCTTGACCTGGGGGCCTGTTGCACTTGAGGTATTGCGACCATGTCGTGCGGTCGCCGAAAAGTCGCGGCGCTGTGCTCGTTGGCACGTCCTGACCACCATGTTGCGTGTAACACAGACCGGGCGGCTGGATAAGGCGGCTGTATTGCAGCTTCAACGTGGGATAAAGCAATTAAACGTGAGTGAGATTTCAGACCGTCAAATCACCTGCAAAATTGTGGAATGTGCTCGTTTGGAACCGGAGCCTTTATGTTGAGAAGCATCATATATTGAGTCACTTTTGCACTTGATATTGCAGGATACGATTGCAGACCTTGAAACGATCTCTCGCCTCAACACTCCTTCAACAAAGCCCGACAGCGCACGAACGCCACCTGGGGGCGAAGGCTCGGGAGTGCATACAGCCGTCACAAGCGAGCATTCCGACTGGCCGATGCCCTCCCCGTCCCCGAGACCAAGCGGTGCCCGCGAAGTAATGTCTGCATTGTCAGCTCAGCGTGCACGACGGCGACCATGGAGCTGGAAGGTATTGGATGAGCATCTACATGGTGAAATGCGACTTACCTTAGATGTTGCGCATTTGAAAGCACTCGGGTGCGTGTGTGAGGGCACAGTCCCGCTTGCTCTATGTTCTCCGTGTGTACTTTATGTATGACGTAGGTGATTTGTTAACAGGGGCGACATGTGACATCCCAAAAAGTTCACCGCGTAATTTCAGAGTGCATCAACTCCTGGAGCCCAGCGGTACGTAGAATGAAGCATTTGCATTTGAGCATTGACTCTGTGATCAACTGCCATTTTGATGCCAGCAAGCAAATAAATTCCAGGTTACTGGATTAGACTCGATACCGAGGGATGGTCGCGTCTTTATACGGGACCACTTTGAAAAATATTTAGGTTGCATTCCCAAAAAGATACTCTGAGCACAGGTCTGTCAGACCAAGCTATCAGTGCTGAATTTTCGACGACTCTGCAGACACGCCAAGATCGGAACTAGAGGATCCAAGATCGGAAGTAAATGATCCCCCTGAGATCGGTAAGTTTTGTCTTCGTCCTCAATCGTTGGCGTAGGAAGTCCGCCTCAATTTTGTGAGTAAAGGGCTGCTGTTGCAAGTGACGCGAAATCGCCTGAAGTATTGATTCCTTTGGAACCCAGAGCCAGATGTTGAAGCCGTGGACCTTGAATCGTCTCAAAAAAATCAGCGAGGGAACGTTTCATCTCACGCTCACGAAGTGGACAGCGAGGGGGTAAAGGCAGTGAAAGCCGATCAAGATGAGGATGGCGAAACAAAAAATGACCAGCAGGACGGCATGAAAGTTAATGATCAAACGCAAGATCAGGTCAATGCGATTGAAGACGGCAGCAAGAGATCAGCAGGGTCACAGAATCATGATCCGTTGGAGACGTCCACAGATGTGAGATTGGACGTTGGAAAGTCTGTGCGAGGTTCGGCAGCTTCTCCAACATCCCTACACTCTTGCCTGCAGCAGTCTTTGGAGGAAGACGAAGCAGTGGTGTTACATCAGATGTGGGCCCCTTCCACAAAAAGTCTGGAGATGTTGCATACTTTAGGGAACGGCCTTGTACAAAAGCCATCAAGGGTTCAAGAAGATGGTCAAATTCCTCACTGGCTAAAGGTGTATCAAAGCTCCCGGCACATCGGTGACTTGGAACCCACCAGCTCCAAGCTTAAAGTGATCAAGGAAAGTAACGTGAAACTGCCGCGAATACTTGGCTTGGACAAATTTCAGCAAGCGTACGAGAAGCGTCTAAATCTGATCCATGCAGAGGACTATATGAATCAGAACTTTACTCTTGCAAGCAGACTCCGGGACATGATTGCAGACATTCAGTCAAAATTTCAGGAGAAATCTGACCTTCGACAGAAGTGTGTGGAACCCACGCTGTACAATACACTATCGGATTCCATTGTGGCACTGCAAGATGAGTTGGCCGATTTAGAATCCTCTTTCAGGTTATGTGGTGCTTGTTCGGGACATTTCACGCGTGATGATGAAAGGCGTGGGCCTTCACCCGTAGAGCCAAATAAGACAAGTCTCGAAATAGATCTCGAAAAACTTGCTTGCTTTGCGGCCAATGAACTTCACCCAGTGCTCAGAGATTCTTTGAGTGCAGCGGTTATGGCGAGCTATGGCGCTTCAGAGCAAGATCATGGCGCAATGAAAAGATCAGTGCTGCAGCAACTTGAGGGTGAGCCGAATCCACTTTACTCATCAAAATTGCAAAAGACGGCGGCAGTACTTCCGACTGAACTGGAAGCAGAGGTCATTATGAAAAGATCGAAGGCGCGCTCGGACTTAGTTGTCAACTTAAAAAGGGAATTGATGGCCTACCAAAAGGTGCTGGGCACCCAAGACTCTGCGAGTCTTTTTGGGCAGTCCGCCCAAAGTCCCAACCTGCAGGAGCTCGAAGAGTATCAAGAATGGCTGCAGGAACAGGTACTGCTCCGTTCCATTGATTTTTGCGCGAGCTTTTGATGTTTGATTAATCACGTATTGCATCGAAACAGGTTCTTATGACTAACGAAAGACGTGAGCGCATGAAAGTTGAATTGGTAGCTACCTTGAAAATTCAAGGTATTTGGCGAGGTGTGTCTTGCAGGGAGGCATTCAGGCGTAAGGGAATACACATTTCGTCGCCACTTGAAGAATACGTAAGACGTCCCTTCAACAAACTCCCTCTAGCATGACCTGGTTTACGATTTTCCACTTCTTTGTTTCTCCACGATTGAAGATTGGCTTTGCGAATACTCAAAGCTGTGCAAAAAGATCAAGTGATCAGCTTCTTTCGTTTCATTGCTGACAGGCCAGGAGGCAGCTGCTGCCACAATTGGAATCTGCCATGAAGTCGAAAGTTGCCATCCGCAGAGAAATGGACCATAGTATACGTGAGGAACGAATCTTTGCTGGCATGGTGTGTACTTCTTTTTGTGCACTTGCTGACGCCTGCCCCATGCAGTGCTTTGTTTTTTCAAGAGACGTTTATGCACCGCAGATTGACGCTCCAAATTTTCATTGCAGGTGAATGGCGATGGCCTTGCACACGGATGGGGGTACGAACATTCTATCATTACCCTTCGTGCAATGAGTGTACATGCAAAGAAAAAGCATTGATCCTGTGTACATGGGCGCACAGGTGCATAATTTTTCCGAAGTCGGATCCAAAAAGCAGAACATACTACATGGGCGAATTTGATGAAGGATTGATGCATGGAGTAGGCGTATTGTATTTTCAGCAGCATGGATTGAGATATGAAGGTCAATTTCAACAAGATCAGGTAGATTGTTTAGAGTTTTCTCACTGTGCTTTGGGATAAAGGGTGGCAAACATTCCTGCTACAATGGTGAGAGCAAACATTCTATGATAACAAGATACATAGCGTAGTAGGTGTTTGCTGGTGGCAAATGAGGCCGCAGATTATCTGTCGCGAAGGCTCAAATGTCAAGTGAGATTCTATCTGGAGATTGGGTTTCCGAATCCTCTGGCTCGGTATCTGATTGAGATTTCACTTCACAGAAACATGGATTTGGTCTGGAGTACTACGCGAGTGGAGCAATCTATCAGGGGCAGTTCGAAAGAGATTGCCGGCATGGCCTTGGAATATACACGTGGTCTTCGGGTCTTAGCTACGGAGGGAGCTGGTTCAGCGGAATCCAGCACGGCGAGGGTGTAGAAACGAACATCAACCTTCCAGGTTCTTCCAGTCCAGGTAATCATGTCTGAGTAAATTCCATTCACCCCGTGAATAGACATCCCATGTCATCCGTTGCGTCGAGCCTGTGGGAACAACTTACTAGATGTGTCGACAGTTCGCCCGAAGTCCCAATTACTGCTGTATATGAATCAACTTTCGAAGGAGCAGCATGACTGCATGCTCAAAGGAGAGAATTGCATGGTATTTGAACAGCGCAGCTACGCGTCCAAATCACGCTTTGCAAAGTCTCATTTCCGATTATAGTGTCGATGTTTGACAAGCACATGAGTAATGTGCTGACGTGTAAACCGATGTGTGGCATTACTATTGACAGGTGAGATCAAGGGAGCTCGCAGCTAAGGATGATGCTGCAGGTATTCATCAGATGAGGATTGATGACTGGATGGGGTTTACAACAAGTGTCCTTGCACCATGCCAAGATGCATGTTTATGCTGACAGCAATGTTCATGTTGACGAATTTGGTTTTGAATTCCTTGTTGCCTAATTCAGATTCTTTTGCAGGTTCAAAACAAGCGATCAAAGATGCTTTCTATTGGATGGATGAGTCCCACAGACTGAATGAAGCACTCCGAAACGCTATTGAGTCACAGGCAGATTCAGGCAGAAAACTGGTCATGTTTGACAGGTAAAGACATTAAATCGGTGGTTTTCGTGCAGCGCCTCTTGTCGTCAGGAGTTTAGATGCAAGCAGAAGAGAGCCAAGAGTAGGTGGTCGAAGGAAGACTTATCACAGCGATAATGTAGTAACATTCCTGCGGCATGATTGCAGGGGCAAGAATATGGCGAAGAAAAAGATTGACCCAGGTCTTCTCGCTACTGAGATCCTGGAGGGCGGTTGGGTAGAGCTTGACATTGATTATCCTGACGGAAAAGAAGATTTGTCCTCATCACCGGAGGAGCACTCGGTATCTTATCGCGCCAAACTTGCCGAGACGAATTTTTTTAAGAGATTTCCCGATGCAACAGCAGGGTGAGTAAGCCCGATAAAAAATCCGGCAAAAAATCGGCCACAGTAGATGCATCTACTGTGCACATTGTGAGAGTGTATATATCTTTCGAGCGTGTGTGCGCGCATATGCACGCGAGCATGTGCGTGAACAGCTAACGGAGCTGATTTTATATTTTCCAGGCCTTTAAAACCCGGTGTGCCAGCCCTGGTCGTTGCAGATGAAAACATCGAACAGCCTTACATCTTATTCCAAATTCAAATCAAGACGGAAGATGATGAACTATGGTGGTACGAAAAGGAAGCGCTCCGGCCGGCTCACCCAAGGTGGGCGCACCCTTTCGTCTCCACTCACATGCGAACGCGACCACTGTTTCCATCCCGCTTGCTGCGTCATTTATGCACGTGCTGGTCATGTCAACATCCAAGTATGTGTGAGTATTCTGTCTGCATCTGCTACGCCAGGGACTGTCTCGTGTCTGTTTCTGCGTTGAGACAGTTTCTGCCTTGATGTCTGTGTCTTCATGTCTTTGTATGTGTGCGTGTCGCTGCTCCTGTGTGTCTTTTCGTTTGTGCTTGCGTCTTTGTCTGTATCTTTTTATGTATTCGGTCTTCTTATCTGTGCGCTCTGACACGCTCGCTACAACAGTCTGAAGGAAAAGCTCCGCAGACAGCAAGAGCGTTACGAACTTGAGATGCAGCAGCGCGAGTTGGATGAAGTGCAAATCGAAGAAATTATGGTACCTTCTGGAGTGGGCAAAGAAGGGCGTGTGTTCATAAAAGGCGTTTTTGCCCCCGCAGATTCGAGCTTGAAACACAGCACCATTTTAACATGATATTTTTCTGTGTAAACGGATGCATCCAGGGTCAAGTTTCGCACGTCTTGGAGTCTTCAGTCTACTTTGCTGACTGGGCAAAGGTGAGAAAATACACTTCGACAGACTTATACAAACAGATATGCATGCAGCGCCGCAGGGGCTGGAGGCAAGTGAGAGTGTATGAGAGCGCATGCGCATTTGAGTGCAAGGAAAAGCGAAAGCGTGTGTTCCTTTTGAAAACAATGGAGTCTGAGCGCCCTCATGTTCCACATGCCTGCAGGCTGGTGGGGCACAGACAGCGGCTGCATGCAGCGAAGTACTTGAAGCGATGAAACGCATGCCGACGCTTAAATCTATTGATCCGAAGACAAAAGATGGAGCTGAATTCTTGCGGGCCCTTAAAAAGCATCGCGAACTCCAAGATCTCGAGGAAGAGGAAGCAGCAAGGGCAGAATTGCAAGAGAAGGGAGTGGAACAGTCGAGCGACAACTATGGTGCTGAGAATGGAGTCGACGGCCAAGACGGCGTAGTCGACACCCAGGACGGCAACCGCTGAGCCTCCGGCCAGGAAGGCGTTAGTGAATTTTAAGATCACGCACGAATCCACGAAACCGAGCTCTGATTCATCGCCGCATCTTGACATTTACAATAAAGAATACAGGGTCCCTAAACTACAAAACGAGTGACACAAGCGGTACACATGGGTAGAACAACGCTGCTCTGACCGCGCGACACCGCCCAGCGGGCCGTCCACGCCGCACAACCTCCATCGTCTGCTCACACAACTGTGCTTGAGAGGGGCTAATCAAACTGGTCTCGGATCCGGAAGCGCGGGGTGTCGACCGTACTGATCAGGTCAGCGGCGATGACGTCTTTCCAGGGGAGGCCTTGGACATCGTCCACTTGCCGCTCTGCCCGCCGCAGCTCGGCAGTGGTCAGGTTGTTGACGCCACGCACGTCCAGGTAGCCTAGCTCCGGACAGTGCCGCAGAATGGATCGCAAGCCTCGGTCCGTCACGCGTTTGCAGTAGGCCATATCGAGATAGACCAGCTTGCGGCAGCCCTTGGCGATGGCCTGAACGCCCTCCTCGGTGACGTCGGTGCAGTGCGCGATGGCCAGAAGCTGGAGTTCGGGCATGTTTCGCCCTATCGAAACAATGCCTTCGTCCGTGATGAGGTGACAGAAGCTCAGGTCGAGGCGCTGGAGCACTCGGCACATGGCAATGTCTTCCATGCCAATGTCGGTAATCTGCGGCGACCCTCGCAGCGAGAGAGTGCGCAGGCGCGGGCAGTTGGTGCCGATGTGAAAGCACACCTTGTCGTCAACTACCGAGCTGTCCGACAGATCGATGTGCTGCAGTCTGGGTGATCGTGCCAACAGATTACCAACCGTCACGGGGTCAATGCCGGTGAACCGCAGTTTGTGTGCTGGCTCCACGTTCTGGACGGTGTCGCCAGCGAATCGTATCGATGTGCGGTGCTTTGACACCATGCCCCATAGCCTTGCGGAAGCCTAGTAGAAGCGTACACAGCACACGACACAAGTGCCCCGTCAGACACCCCAAGGTTGCTTCCTGCGATGTCGCAAAACGTGCAAAAGTGCGTCGCACGTGTGTGTCATTGTGTGTGTGTGCGCGCGTAACTTTCAAGAACAATGCAGAGGCGCATCAGGTATTGGGACTTGCTGAAACGCACCATGGCGAGGAGGCTCCAATGGGGACACTCTGGCACAAAGGTCATCACTCTTAAAAGCAGCAGGTCCGGTAGCGGCCCAGCGGGACACGCAGAGTTGAGACCAAACCAATTGTTGTTGGCAGAATACTTCTCAAACTCTACCATGCACGGGTCAGAGCAGAAGCGCAGCACCCCACCCGCCTGCACACCCAACGCAAGCAGAGCCCGTCAACACTAGCGCATCAACCACGTGCACCTCAACGCCCAAAAAACAACCGTGCCTTCTGGCATTTCACTCTTTGTGTCTGTCCCACACTCCCAATCCCCTTCACTGTGCTGGCTCCTGTATCTACAACCCCAGAAAAACGGCACCTTCCAGCGATGGAACTGGTCGGGACGAGTCTCGGGCTTGCGGCAGCTGTGGGCACCGCACGTGCGGAGCCACGAGTGGTGGTAGCGCTCTTCGCGGGGAAGCATCTGCTTGAGATGGATCTTATCGAGGCGGTCTTTGATCAGCGTCATCTTATCCTCATCGCGGCGCCCCGCCATTTCCTCAGCAAGCAGCAGACGGATGCACTCCCGCAACGCCTGAAGCGCTTTCTCTGTCTCCGGAGGCTGGAGATGCGAGTAGCCCTCGGCCAGAGACTCGAGCGCAAACATCTTGTCCTGCATCCTCCGCTCGTGGTTTGGGAACTCCACCAAAAGCGCGTTCCAGCGCTCGAGCAGCTGCAGCCCTTGGACAATGGCACCCATGCCTTCCTTGGTGCTGCGGCGCATCAAGAGGCACCCGCGGATGCGGAGCGCCGGCATCAAGCGGGGGTCGTCGGCTGCCACCAGCGTTTCGCAGAGCTTGAGACCCTGCATGGAGCGGTTCAGAGCCGCCTGCCACTCTTCCTCGCGGGGCTCAGTGAGGTACATGATGAATTTCGCCTGGTCGCTGAGCGACTGGGCCACCTGCACTGACTTATTGCCGTAAAGCTTCTGGTTGAAGTCAGTGCACAACATGTAGTCCTCTAGCGCCTGCGGGATGTGGTGACAGTCGAGCTGCATTTGCGCGCGCTGCTGCAGCGTACGGATGTACGTCGGGGAGAAAGCACGTAGCGGGGCCCGCCCCAGAATGTCCAGAATCTTGGTCAAATATGTGAGGGCCTCGACGTAGCGGCTTTTGCCGATAAGGTACTGCGCATAGATCTGGTATGCTGTCGCCAGTTGCCGCGCATGCAACGCCGTACCCTGCAGGTGAGCTACCGTGGCAGGAACGTGATACGCGTCCTGCCCGTGCACGCACAGCCCAAGGCCAACGTCATTGCCGGTGTGCTGACGCGGGCAAGAGGGAGGCGGCAGCAGAGATTACGTACCTCAAGCGCGATGAGCTCCTCCCAATGTTCAATGCCCTCCAGCATCCGACGCTCAGCACTAGTGGTTCTATTCATGAGCGAGTAGCATTCGCCGATGCGAAAGACTGCTTCGGCCATGATCTCCAGACTCAGGACTTGCTCCTCCAGCGAGGCATCTTTCCGTCGCCAATCTTTACGGTACTGCCGAATGGTGGTGCGCCAGTCAGTCACCACAGCGAACTCTTTCAGGGCACGCTGGACCTCCTTCTTGGCTAGAGCGTACAGCCCGCGCTCGATCTGCGTGTTCATGTGCCCGATGTGCGGCACTACACGCATTTCACCCTGCGGCGGATAATACCACTGCATGGTGGGCGGGATGTTAGCTTCTCGAAGCCGCTGGACCGTCTGCTGCTGGATATTCCCAATGTCCAGGCTCCTCATGCGCAGGCATACGTCCAACAGGCGCTCAACAAAGGGCAGCGCGCGCTTCTCCTTCAGCCCGAACTCGGCCTGGATGGCCTCAACGATGCCCATATACAGTGCCTGCACATCGTGCAGGCGCCCACGCTGCTCCATGA
>Ga0315908_10004217_pt1 | contig 10358 bp, 5 predicted proteins | sample LakEriMetagenome_12_FD_203520 | JGI IMG/M metagenome (GOLD analysis project Ga0315908, IMG submission 203520) | Freshwater fungal communities from buoy surface, Lake Erie, Ohio, United States - Buoy 4 MA124 | ecosystem: Environmental > Aquatic > Freshwater > Lake > Lake biofilm | place: USA...
ACAACCTTGATCATCTGGGCAGGCGAATTCGGTCGTACACCGTTTGCCCAAGGTGCCGATGGACGCGATCACAATCCATTCGGATTTTCCGTTTGGTTGGCTGGAGGCGGGGTAAAGGGTGGAACGGTTTACGGAGCAACCGATGAGTTTGGTTACAAGGCTATCGAGAAGAAGGTCGAGATGCACGATCTGCATGCCACCATGCTCTATTGCCTAGGACTAGATCACACTCGATCCACATTTCGATTCAGTGGTCGCGATATGCGACTGACCGATGTACATGGTAAAGTAATATTCGATATCTTGGCCTAGAAAAATCATCACCACTTGTCTCATGGATAAATTCCTCAATCTTGCAGCAACGATTGCAGTTTGTTTTTTTGCGTTGACTCTCAACAAGAATGCTTGCTGGGCTTTTGAAAACAGGCCCAACATCATCGTGATCTTTGCCGATGATCTCGGTTATGGCGATCTGGGTTGTTACGGACAAAAGCGTTATCGCACACCCAATATCGATTCCATCGCTACCAATGGGGTTCGCTTTACCGACTTTCACTCCTCGCAACCGGTCTGCTCGGCGTCCCGAGTCAGCTTGCTCACAGGATGCTATGCCAACCGGATCGGAATCCACGGAGCGCTTGGACCTGCTGCTAAGAACGGTATCCACGACGACGAAGTCTTGCTATCCGAGTTGCTCAAGTCCAAAGGCTACAAAACCTGCGCTGTGGGAAAGTGGCACCTCGGCCATCACCAAAAATTTCTCCCCCTGCAACATGGGTTTGATCGTTATCTAGGGTTGCCCTACTCCAACGACATGTGGCCCCATGGCCCTGTTGTCAAACGTGGTACCTTTCCGGAATTACCACTGATTCGCGATAACGAAATCATCGATCAGGATGTCGATGCACAAGACCAATCGAAACTGACCAAGCAGTACAGCGACTTTGCAATCGAGTTTCTCGAGCATTCCAAAAACGATCCGTTCTTTCTCTATTTCGCCCATACGTTTCCTCACGTACCACTGTATGTCGGAGACGAATTTCGAGGTAAATCCAAAGCGGGAATCTACGGAGATGTGATCGAGGAATTTGATGCTGTCGTCGGCAGAATCCTGAGTTTCCTCAAGGAAAATCAACTCGATCGAAATACACTTGTGATCTTTTCAAGTGACAACGGACCTTGGTTAACCTACGGTGATCACGCCGGAACTGCCGGGCCTTTGCGAGAAGGCAAAGGTACTGTCTACGAAGGAGGTACGCGGGTTCCGATGCTTGCTCAATGGCCAGGACAAATCCCGCCCGGAAGTGTCCAAAGCGCCACGGCCATGACGATCGATGTCTTTCCGACAATCGCTCGCATCGTCGATGCCCCGTTGCCTTCGCACCCCATCGATGGCTTGGATATCTTGGATCTTATGACCTCGAAACCCGATGCAAAGTGCCCCCATGAAGTTTTCTACCATTACTTTCGCCAAGGGGAACTTCAAGCCATCCGAAGTGGTCCTTGGAAGTTGATGTTGCCGCACGATGTCAATTGCATCGTCCCGGATCAACTCGGTGGCCAAGGCAAGCCGGGTAAATCGCAAGTTCGAAAAATCACTGAACCAGAACTCTACCACCTCGAAAACGATCTAGGCGAAACGACCAATCTTGCAAGGGAGCAACCCGAAGTGCTCAAGCGTCTGCTCGAATTGGCCGACCAAGGCCGCCAAGAGCTTGGTGACTCACTGACGAAAACGCAAGGCTCCGGGGTTCGTCCCTGTGGAATGCAAAAGTAGCAGATCGAAAGACATTGTCGATGAAGAAGCTCGGTTGGTTGGGTGCCAAAGAGGGTTGGTACTTTAGAGATCTACAACGCGCCGCAGAGCTTAGCCACTGGCCAGAGCCGATCACGCTCGTGCCAATGGCCTTCGGCGATCTGCAAGTCGCCTTTCTCGGTGGCTCGTCCAGCTCTTTCTCTGATCAGCCTTACGAGCTCAACGAGCCTCAGCAACAACTCCCGCAACCCGATGCACTGTTAGTTCGAACCATGCCACTAGGTTCGCTCGAACAAACAGTCTTTCGCATGAACGCACTCCACGTGGCTCAGTCCAATGGACTGCGCGTGGTCAATCCTCCAAGATCTTTGGAAATCGCAATCGACAAATGGCTGACCCTTGAGACCGTTCGCCAGTGTGGACTTGCGATTCCAAAAACGATCTGTTGCCAGACTCGCGATCAGGCCATGCAAGCCTGGGAAGTCTTAGGCCGACGCTGCGTGGTCAAACCGATCTTCGGAGGGGAGGGACGCGGGATCATGCTCGTAACCGATAGCGATATGGCTTGGAGAGTCTTCTCAACTCTCGAACAAATTCGAGCTGTCATCTATTGCCAAGAGTTCATCGAAAGCCCCGGATATGACTTGCGACTATTGGTCATCGGCGATGCCTTGTTTTGTGTTCAGCGGATGGGAAACGGAGATTGGCGGACGAATGTCGCGCGCGGCGGGCAAGCCCAAGCATTCGAGCCAACCTTTGAGCAAACGCAAATTGCTTTCAAGGCAGCCCGAGCCGTCGGGGCTTGGATGGCAGGTGTCGATCTGATCTCAGATGCCTCGGGCCGCGATTTAGTTTTGGAGGTCAATGCCGTGCCGGGCTGGAAGGCTACGGCTCAGGCGTTGGACGTCGATATCGCTCGATTTTTGCTGGAAAAGCTCCTTTTCGACCCAATTTTGAATCTTTCTTAAGTGGCCATAAGTCGATTTTTTGGGTAGATATGGCCACTTATAGATTATCATAAGTGGCCATAAGTCCCTTTTTTAGACCACTTTTGGCCACTTATAGCACGCCTATCCACTCGAACATGAATCCCTTGGTTGGCCTCCAGACGCTCAGGATTCCTCCCTGCCCTTGAGCACTTTTGGAATTCTTGGGCCAGTCGTCAACCTAATGTATTGGTTGTGATCTGCGGCTCAGCGGCTTCATGGATGATAGATCACATCATCAATAACCGAGGCGGCTTGTATCAACGGGTTATCGCCCCAAATCGACTGCTCAGCAAGGTACTCAAATCGATCTTCTGATTGACAGAAGGGATGATGTGATCAATCTGTGTGAAATCAAGTACGCTGACGACCAATTCGTGATCGATCAGAAATACGCCAAGCAACTACGCCAGAAAATCGACGTGTTTCGTCAGGTTACCAAGACGCGGAAAACAGTTCATTTGACGATGATTACAACCTTTGGAGTCAAACAAAACCAATACGCTAGCGACTTAGTTGATAGCCAAGTCGTCCTCAATGGTCTCATGCATTAAGCTGCTTTTTCGATTTTCAGCCCCTTAGCACGACCCTTAGATCGCACACGTTGGTGTGCGTCGGGCCAGTCTGAAGCAGATTTCCAGTCGACTCAAAAAAGCCATACGCATCACAGCGTCGCAAAGCTTCGTTGATCGCCTCGATACTCTTGCTCTGTTGGTGTAACCAAGATGTGTCAATCCAAGCACCTGCGGCACTGGTTGATCCGTCCTCGCCATCGGTACCGCCAGAAACAAGCGCCATCGATTCCCCATGGGCTTGGCTTGATCCCATAAAGTCAACAAGTCTTGGGTCACTGATCAATGTGCTCGCTGCCGATAGCACTAAATGCTGGTTGCGGCCCCCTCGCCCGCGAATCGATGCATCAGGTAGCACCACCGTGGGCTCTCCTCCGGTGATCCAAGCACTCTTGGAACTCATCGTAAGTAATCCAAAAGCTAGTTCCGAACCTACCTGCTCTGCGGGTCCTTCAGACTCAGTTCTCGATTCGCTCTTCGTACGATATCCCAATCGTTCTGCTTCTTTGGCAGCCGCTTCAACAGCCGTGAGATTATTGGCTAAAACAAAAAAGCTCGCCGCAGTTTGCAATGGCTTACTCTTGACAGGCTCTTTGGATCCTTCCTCCAATAGCTTTGAAACGACCTCCGGAAATTCGCCCGGAGCGTACCGCTGAAGTAGCCTTGCTGCAAGCATCGGATCTGGCATTGGCTCGAGCACCGTCGGCCCAGAACCGATCATCCCCAAAGGATCTCCGAGCACATCGGAGATCACAAGCGTAACGAGGCGGCCCGGCCTACATCGACGGGCCAGCCCGCCCCCTTTGACTTGACTGAGCGCTCGGCGAACAGCATTAAGCTCCTCGATACCTGCACCGCGGCTCGAAAGGGCTCGGGTTATTGCAACTTTGGTTTCGAGCGAGAGCCAAGGGTGCGGCGCGCACAGCAGCGCGGAACCTCCTCCACTAAGCAGAAAAATCACCGCATCTTGAGGGCCTGCTTGCTCGACATAGCGCAGGATCTCTTGTGTCCCTGTTAGCACCTTAGGGGTCGGTTCATTGACGCCCTGAGGTCTAGCCTCGCAAATACGGATCCCACTCACCGTGGTCGGAATCCCTTGATCCTCCGTTGCAATCGATAGAGATTCAGGAATCGATCCTTCGGGGACATTGATCCAACCAAGGGTTTCGATAGGCTCTCGTTTGATTACGCTCAGGAGGCCTTCGAGCATGCCCCCGGCAGCCTTTCCCGCCCCAACGATGATCAGCCGCTTGGCGCCGCTTAAGTCGATTCGCTCACCCCGGATATCTAGCTGCTTACCATCCCATCGAAGAGAATCCCGCAATACTCGATCTGCCCGCACTGCTTCGACGCCCGCTTGCCATATCTGCAGTGCATCCTGTGTTAATCGATCCACGAGTTTCTGCCTTGATCAAAGGGACAGCAGGTACTTGAGCAATTCGATCCGCTGCCGCTCATCGAGTGTATCGAGTAGCCCCATGGGCATAAACGAATTTTCGGAAATCTTGAATTCCTCGATTTCCGATTTGTCTACCTGGATCGTTTCTGTCGCGGTTCTTATCGAGATACTACTATCGCTCTGAGCTTGAGCCAATCCGGTGATGACCTGCCCATCCCTCGTGCGAATCACTCGAGCTTGGTAGTCTTTGCCGATAACGGCGTTGGGATCAATGATGTTCTCGACCGCGTAGTCGATTCCCTTGGCCCCCGTTCCCTGGAGTTTCGGAGCAATCTCGATGTTCTGGTTTTCTGGGGAATGGCACGAAGCACATAGTTTTTGAAAGTGCGTCTTACCTGCTGCTGCATCGAACGCCCAAAGTGGAGCGCCTCGATAAGCATCGATCGTCTTTCGGATCTGATCCTTCATGGCCTCATTGCCACTTCGGACCTGTCCCCATTCCTTTGCGATCCGCTCATTGAGTTTCTCGTCTCCGAGCAAAGTCATTTGGCGGGCATAGTAAGCAGTAAGCAATGAGCGATCGATTTTTTTGCTCGCCAGGGTATCGAGCAACTCATTGGCAAGCGAACGACGGCTCGTAAGCAGATCCATCGCCGCTGAAGTTGCATCGGGTGCGAATTTTTGCAATCGACCAATCACCGACTCGGCGATCTTCGGATCGTCGTAGGGACGCATGAGCGTCAACGCCTTGGCTGCAAGCTTAGGTTCATCGAGGGCATCAAGAAGCAGTGGAAGGTTGGCCGGCGAACGATCTCGCTGCAATATTTCCATCGCCTGCGATCGAGCCTTGATCGACTCCTCTTTTGCAAGCCTCTTGCGCACTGCATCAAAAAGAACCTGATCCCCCATTTGAGCACCGATGGATTCTGCCAACCCTCGGATCGATGGATTCGTCGAAGCATAGAGCATCGATGCAATCTTGGACCATGCCTCGTTGGATTTCAAATCGCTTTGGCCACGAAGGGCATACTCGAGTATTTCAAGATGATGACCAAGCTGCTCTTCGTTGGCCGTGGACAACTTAGAAATGATTGCCAGGCGTCCAGTTTCGGAAGTCTTGGCAGCATACCAAAGGATACTATCGCGGACAGTTTCCAATGGGGTCGATTCGGCAATCGCCATCGCTCTATCTTGAACCGATCGATTTGATTTGGACCAAAGCTTTCCAATCGATTGCCAAAGGATCACTGGCAAATCTCGGTCCTGTGCATTTTCCGGTTGATTGCAAAGTGTTTCGATAGCCTCCCAAGCCATCGGGCTTTCCGGGTGGTTCTGGCCGAGTCGGCCTGCAGCAAGGCCAATCTCGCGTCGCACCATCAGCGAGGTTTCCTTTTTGGCCAAAGAGGCAAGCAAATCCGGTTGGCTCAATAACCTCACACCCCAACTGCGCACGATTTCGCTTGGATCAGCAACGCTCGATGCGATGTCCTGTTGGCTCAGCGCCCGAAGCGATGCCAAAGCCCACAGGGCACTCAACCGTAGACGAACCGCTTGAGGTTCTACAGTTTGGTTGGAATGTCCAAGTGTTCGAATCGCATCGATCAAGGACTCTGGCACCGATTTACCTGCGTAGCGGCTAGCCAAAACCATGCGTGCTGTTCGCACATGCCAATCATCCGACATCCGCAGCGCATCGACCAACTGAGCGTCAGTGGCCTTGGCCCAGTCTCGCTGATTAGGCTTGTAGGTCGCATCGTACTTCATGCGATAAATCCGACCGTTGCCACGATCCCACAATTCCACCCCTGGGTTATGGCAGTGCCGAGTGTCTACCCAATCGCTCATATACAGTGCTCCATCGGGTCCAACGGCAAGATCTACCCCAACGAACGCTGGATCGCTGCATAGCATCAGATCGTTACCGGCATGGATCGAGTTGTACCCACCCGCCTCGCGGCGATTGATCTGATGGTTCAGTTGGTGGCCGTGGAGGTTATGTGTCAGCAAATGATTTCGGTACTCTTCAGGCCAGTTGTCCCCTAAGTAAATCGCCGTACCGACATGGGAATGGCCACCATAAATCTCACCTGTGCCCGGTCTCCCTGCCCCACCTTCGCCCGAATCGTATCTTGCAGAAGCCAACAAGAAATTTTGAAGGTGTGGTGCACTTGGGATCGAGATGTTGGAAATAAACGGTGCGTATCCTCCATTGACTTGATTCCAATAATGTCCACCGTGCATCACATGAGTGGTTCCGCCTTTGCCCCAGAAACTCCGACAATGGGTCATGAAAAACTGCCCGTGCTCGTCGTAGTCTAGCCCCCATGGATTACTTGTCCCATGTGCGAAGACTTCAAATCGATGATCGATCGGATCGTATCTCCAAACGCCGGCGGCTAAGTACACACGATCTTGATCCGATGCGCCGGGCTTACCCACCAACGAGGTGTTGAACACTCCTTGGGTGCCATAGAGCCAACCATCGGGCCCCCATACAAAGCTATTGAGGGTCTCATGAGTGTCTCCAAAACCAAATCCATCGAGGAGGACTTGGGGTGGGCCATCTGGAGAATCATCACCATCGCGATCAGGAATGAATAACAGTTGGGGTGCTGCCCCAACCCAGACCCCGGAGTGCCCAACCTCGATCCCGCTTGCAAGATTCAAACCTTCGCAGAAAACCTTGCGATGCTCAAAGCGTCCATCGCTATCCTTGTCGGCAAAAATGACGATTCGATCGAACCCTTGACCTTCAGGCCGCTTTTGAGGATAGGAGTGCCCTTCGAGAACCCACAGTCTACCCTTGGGATCGAATGCAAAGGCGATCGGTTGGTGGACATCCGGTTCGGCTGCAACCAATTCGACCGAGAAACCTTCCGGCACATGCATCTGCTCGAGGGTCTGGTTCGCTACACTGGTTTTATCCGATGGAGCGACTTGGTTTGGAACCAGCGCATGGAGCACCGCGTTAAAAGTCGATCGAGGGCCTGCATCGGAGGCGAGACTTGGCGCAGGAGGAGCATCGTAGAACCGGAAGTCATCGAAATTCAAGTGTCCCCAAGCCCCAGGGTTCTCATCAACGAGTCTTACGCTGATGGTAGCACCTTGGTATTCCCGCAGGTCGACGGCGATGCGTCGCATCTGCTCTCGATTGTCTCCAGAAGCTTTCGCGATGATCTTGGTTTCCGCTCCTGAGGCATCGTGCAGGACGACTTCGGCGCGGGTTGAATTCTCTTGACCACCCCCAAACAAAAAACCTGCATAGGGATGGGTGACTTTGAAAGTGGTTGACTGGAGCGTCCCTGTTCCTGGATCTTGGACGATTTCGTACCCACCGATGAAGTAATCCCCTTGCTTGTTGCTGTTTTGACCTGGCCAGCGTTTCGAGATGCCATCCTGCTTGAGCGGTTGTTTGTCAAACGCATTGCCAACGGCTTTCCACCCCTGAAGCGTTCCAGATTCAAAACCTAGGTTCAGTGGTTTGTTATCCATTCCCACTGGTTCGAATCCCTCCTGCTGGATTTGCGCAACCGCAGATTCATCGGGAAGATCGAACTTGGCCAATCTCCCAGCATCTTTTTGGGTAAGTGTTTCAAGGGTGATATTGCGAAAAGCGATTCGCGTTTCGGGACCGGAATGCAATTGCAGTGCAAGGCTACCACTTAGATCTTTCTGGTCGGACTGCTGATCCCACAATTGGGAGAACAGAGTGCCATTGACGTAGACATCGATCCGTTCGCCGATCGCGACAATACGATAGTCGTTCCACTGACTCTCGCGAAACAGCACGGGGTACTGATGCAAGGGTGCATAGCGTTTCGATAGACGCTTGCCATCAGGCAAGATCTTTACACGCTCGCCCCGCTCAACGAGCATCGCGCGGCCATGCTCGTCGTAGATACGGCCCAGCCAAGTGCTCCCCATATCGAGATCCGCTTGGTAACCCGAAACATGGTCGACGTTGTCGACTTGGCAACGAATCTGAATCCCAGAATTGGCTGCAGCAAGCCCTGAGAGATGAAACTGCAACTGAAGTTCAAAGTCCTTGAGCTCTCCGCCACGCCAAACGAGCCACGTGTTCTTGCCAAGTGTTTTTCCTTTCGGAATCTCTCCAACAATCGTCTCGTTCTCGATCCGCCAATGGTTCCAGTCCGCTTCCCAACCATCGAGCGTCCCATCAAAGATCCGGCGTGGTTCTTGGGCATCGAGCCTGCCTGTCGATAGCAAGCCTACTAGCAAGAAAACTAAAAGATAGAAACTCGCAGCACTTGATAGGAAACCGCTCCGGCAAGAGGACATAGCAGCACCTGATAGCAAACTAAGGAAGAGGACAAATCGACAGCGCAGTAAATTCAACCTCGGAACCTGGATCATGGCCCTGGAGCATGATCGTTCCAGCCTCGGTTCGCAGTCCCTTGCGAGGATTGTCGTTAGAAGCACGCGTATCGGTCCAAGTTACGACCGGGACACCTTCGACCCAAGTCGCCATGGTTGGACCATCAGCAACGATCGTGATGTGAACGGGCTTGCCCTCGTCACTCAAAACAGCCTTGACATTTTGACGGCGAAAGATCGATCCCGAGCCGGCATCGACGGCGCGTCGTCGATCTTCTTTGAATCCATGATGGATTTGGCATTCGTAACCGTTCATGTCTTCTCCCGGGATGCATCGAAAGAAGATTCCCGAATTGACGTTTTCGGTGAGTGTTAGCGCTGTGGCTTGCAAGCAAAGATTCGCATGCGGTTGCAGGAGTTCGATGTGACCTCGACCACCCTTAAGTTTGATCGTGCCAGTATCCGTGAAAGTCGCTTGGATCGCTCCGGCTGGTTCGTTCCAATCGCTCTTTTCGGCTTTGGGGAGCACACTGTAGCCGATGGGCCGCAGTCGGATATTTCGAAAGCGAATTGCTCCTTCGCGAAACTGAAGTCCGATTTTGCCTGCCGCAAGTCCTGTGGTGTCTTTGTAGTCTGCGGCTTGCTGGCCATTGACCCAGACTTGAATGTGGTCTTGATCGACCAGTGCATGCAAGGAATGCCATTGGTCAGACTCCGGCGCAGTGACTTGTTCTGAAACCTTCGCCCTTCCAACAATCGAACCAGTTGGAAACGGATTGTCGGTCGGAGCGATATTGATTTCGTAACAGTCCTTCGCAGGATCCTTCACGTCATCGGAAGTTCTTAGGAAAAGTCCGCTGTTTGTTTTTTCATCCGCTTGAAACTCCAACTCGATTTCGTAATCGCTGAAACGGACCTCGGTCAGCAGGAAGCCTGGCTCCCCTTTGGTCGCGACGATGTGGTCGTTTTCGACTTTCCAATCCACATCGCTCGTGGCCTTCCAGCCCAGCAAAGATTGGCCATCGAAGAGTCGAATCCAACCCAAGTCGAGATCTTCTGCAGGCAATCGAGCCTCGAGCAACGCCTCGACATTGACCGATTCATCCAAGGGTGCCTCGGCTGGTTTTTCAGCAGGTGCTTTGGCCTCAGTTTTGGGTTTGGTTTCCTGAGCACTTGCCCGATGATCACAGAGCATATCGGTCGATAGGATCGGAAGACTCAGCGTCGCGATCCCAAAGAGGCTCGATCGGATCGTCGATTTCATCAGGGTGCGAATATCTCTAGACATACTTCGAACTTCGGTGGGGGTT
>Ga0315908_10004218_pt1 | contig 10357 bp, 9 predicted proteins | sample LakEriMetagenome_12_FD_203520 | JGI IMG/M metagenome (GOLD analysis project Ga0315908, IMG submission 203520) | Freshwater fungal communities from buoy surface, Lake Erie, Ohio, United States - Buoy 4 MA124 | ecosystem: Environmental > Aquatic > Freshwater > Lake > Lake biofilm | place: USA...
TTCTACTTAAAGGAAAACCTTTTTGCTTTAACGGAGGAACGTTTAGATGCAATACTAAAAGAACGCTTTACCATTGTACGATTTGCAGGACTCATTGGTCCGAATCGAAACCCTGCTCGTTTTTTAGCTGGAAAAACAGTTGTGCCCAATCCGAATGCTCCTGTTAATTTAATTCATTTAAACGATTGCATTCAATTGATTGATGCCATTATTGCTCAAAATAAATGGGGTGAAATTTACAATGGTTGCGCTTCTGACCATCCAACGCGAAAAGAATATTACACAGCCATGTGCGAACGCTTTGGTTTGGCGCCTCCAACATTTAACACTATTTCCACGATTTCCAAAGTAGTTGAAAATACCAAGTCAATGCAGCAATTAGGGGTAGTGTACAACTATTCTATTTGGATGAAGCATGAAGAAATATATTAGAATTTATTTATATATTTGTACTATTCTCAAATGAGAGAAATTTAAAATTTAAAAAAATAGCGTTTGCTTTATAAATCCTGTAGCTGAAAGGTCGAAAATTCAAATCCACAGGGAAGTATAAGTTATACGCTCATGCTACTGCGTGGGCGTTGCTTTACTTTGTGGATAGGGATTCGACCCCCTCAGTTACAAGTAATGCAATTGTTCCACGCTTTTTTATTTATGTTGTGCTATGTTTGGAGCCATAGCTTTTAAAACTTATTTGTATGAAAAAAAATTATTTAAAGTTAATTGTTGCGATAGTACTCGCATCAAATGTGTTTGCACAAAACATTCCTTCGTATGTGCCAACCAATGGATTGGTAGGCTGGTGGCCTTTCAACGGAAACGCAAATGATGAGAGTGGTAATGGGAATAACGGTGTTGTTAATGGAGCTACTTTGACAACTGATAGAAATGGTAAAGCAAATAGGGCGTATAGCTTTAATGGGAATAAACAAAATATTACAGCTTCAAAGTTAATTAATGGCAGTAATGAATTAACAATTAGTTGTTGGATTTATTTAACTGATAATAGTAATAAATGGGGTTCTTTTATTACACAAAATCAACCAGTTTATCCTTTTAACACCGTTTTTCAAGGGTCAATTAAGAGCACCAGTAATACTACAATAAATACATTATATTATTCAAAAAATAATTGTTCAGGATCTCAGCAGGTTTATGACACCACCTCAATTTTAAATAATAATTGGCATAACTTTACTTACGTTATTAATAATAATAGTGAGTGTAATGTTTATATTGATGGTATATTTAGTAAATCATTAAATGGCAGTGGGTTCTCATTTTGTACACAAACAAATGGGGTATCATTAAGAATAGGTGGACAATGGGTTAACAATGATCCACAATGGTTTATTGGAAATATCGATGATATCGCTATCTACAACAGAGCTTTAACAGAACAGGAAGTAAAAACATTGTATACTGGAACTCCTCTTTGTGTCTCACCAACATCAATCATCACCCCTCAAGGAAACACAACATTTTGTCAAGGAGGTTTCGTCAACCTAAAAGCAACTGAAGGAGATAATTATTCATACGAATGGTTCAATAACAGTCAACTAATTACGGGGGCTACACAAAGCGTATACCAAGCTTCTACTAATGGATTTTACACAGTGAAAGTAAAAGACGGTGCTTGTAGTGCAACAAGTAATTCTGTTCCTGTCACAGTGAACCCAAACCCAATAGCAAAAATTACACCAGATGGTCCAACAGCTTTTTGTGAAGGGGGTGCTGTAAATTTAGTTGCAAGTGGTGGTACAACTTACAAATGGAATTCAGGCAGTTTATCACCTTCCATTAAAGTAACACAAACAGGCACGTATTATGTGAATGTAATTAATTCATATGGTTGTTCAGTAAATAAATCTTACGATGTAAACGTGTACCCAAATCCTACAGTTAGTATTACACCGATTCCACAGTTTATTATTCACAATAATGGCTCAATAAAACTAACTGCAACTCCAGCAGGTGGAGCATTCAAAGGAGAAGGAGTAACAGGAACAAGTTTTAACCCTTCCAATATTGGCTTGGGAAAAAAGACAATTTATTACAATTACACATCAACACAAGGATGTAGTGGTTCAGCTAAATTACAAACCATTGTAGTGGATTCCATTGGAACAAAATGTACAAGTTACGATACTGTTACGATCACCAATACAATCAACGATACGGTTGGAATTTTAAAAATTAAATTTCAATTAACTACTGGAATTAATGCAAACCAGTTTACAAGTGTATCTGTTTATCCAAACCCAACTTCAGATGTATTAATCATCGATGCTTCGGATGTACAAGCATTGAACGGCTACCGTTATAAGATGATTGATGCATTAGGTAAAACCGTTTACAATGAATTGGTTAGTGCTGCCAAAACAGAGATTTCCTTGAAAACCTTTGGAAAAGCTGGTGTGTATATTTTACACGTTGTAGATGCGAATAATGCAAGTATCGAAACGAGACAGATAGTGTTGGAATAAAAAACACAAACTTGTATCAATTTAAACCGCCTTCGGGCGGTTTTTTTTGTGAGTAATAGTCGGGTTGAGAATCAAAAAATTCCTTTTTATAGCACCAACCATTTCCAAACAGGCATAATTTTAATTACGAAGTCCTCTATTTGTTCTTCACTTTCGGTATCCAGAGTTAAGATGAGACCAGTTTTTAAGTCATATTCTTTCATGGCTTGAATTAGTCCATTTAGTTCTCGTTTTTTTGTTTCAATATTATCCAAATAGGCAGTTACTTGTATAGCTTGTTGAATTTTATTGTTCTCTCTTATTACAAAATCACATTCTGTTTTCTTTTGGTGATAGAATATTTCATAACCTTGTCGCTTTAACTCTAAAAACACTATATTTTCAAGATTTCTTCCAATATTTTCAGAAAAATTAAATCCAATTTGATTTACGATTGCATTATCAATAAAGTATGTTTTTTTAGGATTTTTTAGTTGTACTTTTAAAGAGTAATCAAATAGTGGTATTTGGAATAATAAGTATGTATTTGATATGTATTCTATGTAGTTTTTGATTGTTGTTGTGCTTTTTACGTCAATTGATTTAGCCAATGAAGCATAGGATGATAATTTTGAAACATTAGAAGCAAGTAAATAAATTAACTCCGTGATTTCCTTTTCATTTACTAAATGGTTACGAACCATGACATCTCTATATAATATATTTTGGTACAATGTCTTTATGAAAAACGGGTTATCTTGTTTAAAATTTAAAGGAAATCCTCCAACTTTCATGTATTCATCAAATTTCTTTTTTAGAGCAACTTTACCTTTTGTGGAATAGATAGTTTCTTGATTTGTTTTTATGCTATGATATTCAAGAAATTCTTTAAATGAAAAAGGGAACAACTCAATTTGAATATATCTTCCTGTTAAATGTGTTCCGAGTTCTCTGCTTAACATGGTGGCATTTGATCCAGTAATATAAACTTTTTTTCCTGAATCATGCAATCTTCTTACAAAGCGTTCCCATCCTATTATATTTTGTATTTCATCAAAATAGTAGGTGTTTTGTTCCCCAAAAAGTTCTAAAAATACTTCAATTAGTTCTTGAAAATGATTTGATGTAAAATGTATTAATCTTTCATCATCAAAATTTAAATAATAATCTTTTTCCTTATTTTTCTCCTTGATTTGATTTAACATTACGGATTTGCCACAACGTCTTATTCCTGATATTACTATTATTTGATGGATAGTGTATATATATGAATCTATTTTCCTATTAATAATCGGATTTAAAACTAATTTTTCTCTTTGATCAAAGATTACTTGTTTCAAAATTTCTTTCATAATATTTTATTTTCACTATTTCAAAAATACAAAAAATTAAATTATTCTCCATTTCAAATAGAGAATAAAATCATTTTTATCTATTTGTAGATGATATTATTTGGTTAATCATCGATGCTTCGGATGTTCAAGCATTGAACGGCTACCGTTATAAAATCATTGACGTATTAGGTAAAAACGTTTACAATGAATTGGTTAGTGCTACTAAAACAGAGATCAATTTAAAATCATTAGGAGCAAAAGGAGTGTACGTACTTCACATCATTGATGGAAAAGGAACATCAATTGATTCAAAGAAAATTGTATTGGAAGTTTTAAATAGTAATTGAAAAATGCTCCAAAGTAATTTGGGACGTTTTTTTTTGAAGGAAGAATACAAAAAGACTTAAAACAACTATAATTCACACACAATTAAATAGTTATTGAAGTAAAAAAGTAATAGTTCGGTAATTAGCATAATTTTAACATTGATTTGACTTTTTAAACATTAAAATTGTGTATTTTAACACTGACTAATGAAATTAGAAAGAATAAAAACATTAAACCGTTTTACTATCAATCTAGTTTGAGTATTCACTGAAGTATCAAACAACATGCTAAAAGAAGTAAAAATTTCGGTATTAATGGCTGTCTACAATACCACTTTCTTTTTAATTAAAAGAGCGATAGATTCCGTCTTAAGTCAAGATTTCCAGGATTTTGAGTTAATAATTATTGACGATGGAAGTAATGATAACGATCGGAAAGAGCTATTGGACTACATTGAGAAACACGAAGCCAAAATTGTATATATCCGACATAGTAATCGCGGACAATCTGAATCCATTAATCGTGGGGTATTGAACAGTATCGGTAAATACATCACAATTCTAGACGGAGACGATGTATACAAATCAAATCATTTAAGTGCTTGTTTGCAAGAAGTGAAACATGTGGATCTCATCTGTTCTACCACCGAAACAATTACGGATACTATCGATGATTATTTTGTGCCTGATAAAAATGACCTAACAAAACTCATCCACCTCGATGAAACCATTCTTTTTGGAACATTGTTTGGAAGAAGAAAGGTATTTAACAGCATTAATTTCATCAGTGGCTTTGCTGCGGATGCAGATTTTTACGAAAAGGCATCTAAACAATTTCGGGTGAAAAAAGTAAATCTAAGAACTTATATTTACCATCGAAATATCCCGAATAGTATTTGTGCGACCATAAAAAAAGCAAATTTGACCCAAGCTTAAAAAATGGTAATTGATACAACACGTTTTTCTAAAAACAGCAATAATGTTATCTTAGCTTGTCACATCACGAGCGTATATGATGTCAATCGGAATACAACACTTGAAGATGATAAGTATCAATTGGTTCAAGAGTGGGCAGAATCTATCTCTCAAAGAAATCTCCAGGGTATAATTTTTCACAATAACTTCAGTCAAGAAACATGTGATACCTACACCAATGATTCTATTTCATTTGTAAAAATAGCGTACAACCCAAGATTTAATCCTAATGTCTATCGCTATTTCGTGTACAAAGCGTTTTTAGAGCAATACCTACATCTGTTCAAACATATTTTCATCACCGATGTGTCGGATGTTACCGTGGTAAAAAATCCATTTATCGATTCAAATTTTTTAGAAAATCCTACCACTATTTTTTGTGGGGACGAGCCAAAAAAACTAAACGATTCTTGGATGCAAGCTCACTCTAGCCATTTACGTGAAAAAATATCCGGTTTTGCTGATTACGAAACTAAGTTTGCGGATCATACACTATTAAACTGTGGAATCATTGGAGGGAATACTCCGTTATTATTTCAATTTATTGAAAAGTTATGCGCCATTCACCAATATGCGAACATCGATAATAAAACAGCTTATACAGGAGATATGGGTGCTTTTAATTATTTAGTAAGAACGCAATTTAATGATCAATTGATGCATGGCGCACCTGTCAATACCATTTTTAAAGGTTATGAAAACGATCGCGACGATTGTTGGTTTAGGCATAAGTAAATATGCTCTATTTCAAGACGTATCTGTAATAAATATTTTTTTTTCATTTTCAGATAAAAGTAAAAAAACGAGAAACAAAGCGAAAAAAGTTTAATTTAATTCAATTATTAATCTATTTTCCGAGTATAAAACGTAAGTTTCAAACACCCTAAAAAACAAAAAAGGGCACTATTTCTAGATGTTTATAGCAGGTCTAAAATACCTTTTTAGCCAAATTAAAAATTATTATTTACTTCCCACAACTTCAATTTTTTTTATATTATGGGAAGTTAATAATTGTAAAGTTTTAATTCAATAAAACAAAAAAAAGGAATCTATTTCTAGATTCCTTTACCTTGGTAGCTGGGGCTCGACTCGAACGGACGTCCGTCACCTGACGGATATGAGCCCGAGAATCTGTTCCCTGCAGAACTTTCTACATCTTGAAGATTTGAGTTGTTTTTCTCTTATTAAAGCTTGATTTTTTGTTTCATGAAATTCTACATAAGCAACAATCCATGGTCTGTATTTAATTGTGTGTCCTTTAGTGGCAAAAGAGTTGTGACAATGAAAACGATTCATTAAATCTGAAGTATAACCAATATACAACTGATTGAATTTTTCCGAATATAAAACGTAAGTTACAAACATCTTAAAAACAAAAAAGGAACCTATTTCTAGATTCCTTTACCTTGGTAGAATGGCGCACTCGAATATCTAACCATCAGTTCTGTAGAGATTTAACTTCAATCGCTCATTTTTACCTCTATCTTATAGGACTTGATTCCTTTGATTCAAAAAGTAATAAATTCATTTAATAGGTGCAATTTATATTGTATCACTTTTTACTAATTCAATTGACTTAGTTAGGTTAATATAGTTTAAAATAATTTTTTTTCAAGTGTTTTTGGAACTTTCATTAGTTGGTGCATATTTATTATAAAATAATGGATTACTCACGTTCACGTGACTTGTCCTAACTATCTAAAGTATATATACTAATGAATGTAATTAATGAAATAAATAAATCAAGAATAAAAGTATATTATAGTCTAAATGAATTAATTCAAATTACTGGACTTAAATCAAGAGCATTGAAATATAGAATGCTTGATATAAAAGAAAAGTATACTGATACACCTCATCTATTACGAAAGGAAGGTAGAAGTTGGAAAATACATTACACATTGATTATAGAGTTTATGCCAAAGTATACACCTACTACTAAAACGATTTATAATGAAAACTGGACTAGTACCAGTACATGGAACACAAAAAATAATTATACAGTTGATTATCATGTACAACTGGTTGATGAGGTAAAAGCATTGTTACCAAAATATAAAATAGCTTATACCATTGAATCTGATGGTAGAGGTGTTCACCATACACATTTAATGAGTACAGCAAGTACTAATGAGTTATCACAAGCGGTTGAATTGGTGTTAAGTCAATATTTGGATTTAAAATCAGAATGTCGCATACAGACCACTTATATTAATAACAAATATTCATTATTTGAATACATCCGTAAAGCATCACTTAATGGTGCGATACTTTAATAACTATTTCTAAAATTATATAAAATGGAAATCAACAATTTACTACACAACCCAACATTAAGGGATTTACTTAAAAATTATGTTCTAAGAATGTATGAAGAAGCATCAATTATAGATGATGAGCACTTATTAATGGAGTACCGTCTATTACTTCGTGAAAACCGATTAAATGACCTATTTACGGAAGAAAAACTAATTAATTATTGGAAGGATGGAAACGAGTTTAACGGATAAAATAAGGCTGAAACAATTTCAAATTAGTATTGAAAAGGATTTTGAAAAGAAGCAAGAATTGCAAAAGCAACTTACTAAATTAAGGTTAAGATTACAATTACAAAAGTTAAATTAAATGTACCTTTTGTACTGGCTCTAACACGTTTTAATTTGATTAATTTATTCCGAATCGCTGGATTTTACTCAAAATTAGAACATATATCTGAGTGTTTCATATCGTTAGTTAAATTCCAGCGGATCGTATCCGCTGGAATTATTATTTAACCATTAATCTTTGTATTTTTTGAGCAGTACCCAAACTACACCCAGCTATTTTTGATGCTCTTCTTAAAGATTCACCATTTTTCAATTCACGTACAACTACTTTATATTTGTTCAGAATCTCTTCATCTGACATTCTAGAACCATATAAACGACCTTTATAAGTTCCTTTTGCTTTAGCAATTTCTATACCTTGACGTTGACGTTCTAACATATTATTACGTTCCATTTCAGCAACATTTCCTAAAACACTTACAATCATTTTGAAACTTGGATTTGGCTTGTTATCAACTAAAGAATACATTCCAATATTTTCAACAAATAATTTTATTGATTTCTGATTGAAATACTCAACCATAGTTAATATATCAATGATATTTCTTCCAATTCTGCAAACGGATACAATATGTACTTCTGTAATTAAGCCCGCTTCAATATCAGCAATAAGTTTTTTTGCTTCTTTTCGTTCTGAAAACTTCACTGAACCAGAAACTCTATCAATATATGTTTTTGAAAAATCTTTAGCATTAACTTCTTGACGACTTATATTTTGTTCTTCCGTTGAAACTCGTATGTATTTTACTTTTGACATTTTGCTTATCTTTTTAATTATATAGCAAATATAGTGTATATTTTTAGGGTGGCAAAATAATACACGTAAAAACCTGGTTTTAAGGACTAAAAAAGTGTAATAATATCAAGCATGGGCTAAAAATATACGTACATAAATTAAAAAGAATATTTTTGATACAGTTTTGATACGATTATTTTAAAAATCTACTCCACAATCACATTGAATCACATAATCTGGTTTATAGTGATTAATAAATTTAGCTACAGAATTAAATGTTTCTTCAAAGTTGAACTTTAAAAGCCTTTTTATTAATTCCTCTTGTTGCTTTAAATTTTGGTCAGATTTTGTATGAACAATATCATCACGTAATTTTTTCAAATTTTGAATATGAGTATATGCTGGTGATTTAAGTTGAAAGGTAATATCTAATAATTGAGGTAAAACATCTTTAATTTTATCTTCAAATTGTATAGCCTTTTGGATTTGCTCTTTTGTGTAAATCTCAGTCCGATGTTTAAGTGGTTTTTGATATATTGAATTATCAGGTATCATTTGGTTCATAAAACTTTCTAAGGTTGTAAATAGTGAAATAACACAACTTGTTGCGTAACCATAGTACCTATAAATTTCGTTAATTGATTGTTCACCTAATTTAACTTCGTTAACTTTAAGTTTCTTATAAAGTTCTTCTTCTTGTTCTATACGCAACTTATTTAAGTTGTACGCACTATCAAAATATACAAGAGTTAAATCGGGAATTGGTATAATTATGTGTTCATTAGAATTTTTAGAAAATTTAAAAGTCTTCACAAAGGTTCCATCATCAGTTTGAATAAAAGGAACAGTTATCTTTGAATTATTCAAATCTGTCAATTTAGGGTTGGTTACCTTTATCGTTTTATCAGCTAATTCATTCGGTAATTCCTTTGATTCAAACGCATATTTTTTCTTAATATGTTTCATATCTCAATCTTATCAATCTCCTTCATTATTCTATCAGTTTCGCTCAATGCAACTATTATCTTTTGATAATGTAGTATATCCTCATAACTTAATTCTCTATCCTTACGGTCTTTGAGCCACTTTTGAGCTGGTTGGTAACCACCTATAAAGAAGTTCCATGAAACTTCTGGAACATTACTGAAATACTGTGTATCGTTGATGTATACATTGCCGTTCTTGAAACTAGGTTTGGTCACAATATTATCACCGTCTTCTGGGTATCCAGTAATGTATTTTTCAACTACTGCACTTTCTAATAAATGTATCTGGCGAAGTTCACCACCTAATTTAACCAATTGCCAAAATTTCACTTGATCCTGCGGAGCAGGAACACGAGGAAATTCTAACTTTAAGAATACATCATTAATAAAACAGTATTTGGATGAGTTTAGTATAGCAAATATGTAATCTAAAATATCTATAGGGCTAAAGCTATCATTATTTTGTTTTTTTTCACTAGTAAACTCTAGATTTAGATTTTTTGAAAATAATTGGATTATTTCTTCCTTAATGTTAGGTATACGTTTAATGGAGTTATCAAGCAATTGTTGGTTTGAATCTTTCGGATAAATGTATAATGGAAAACCATAATTCCCATCTAATGATGTTACTGTTGTAGGTTCACAAATCATTTTGTTAGAAACTCCTATTACATTCCAAGTTGAGTTGCTTCTTGATTTTTTCACAGTAACTAAAGATAAATTATCATTGTTTAAATGTATCCCTAAATCACCTTTAGGTCTACCCATAAACCCCATACTATTACCAGTATAAAAAGTATATCTTGTGTCAAAAGGTCTATAATTTATTGGTATAATCTTTTTTTCGTTATAATTCAATTTGACGTCTTTAATAGCTCCATCTAAAGACCAACTTGAACTTTCTTTGTTAAATCCATATTTAATTTTAA
>Ga0315908_10004221_pt1 | contig 10354 bp, 5 predicted proteins | sample LakEriMetagenome_12_FD_203520 | JGI IMG/M metagenome (GOLD analysis project Ga0315908, IMG submission 203520) | Freshwater fungal communities from buoy surface, Lake Erie, Ohio, United States - Buoy 4 MA124 | ecosystem: Environmental > Aquatic > Freshwater > Lake > Lake biofilm | place: USA...
CATGGAATATCTGTGGGCGATTGCATCGACATGGTGGTCACGCCGCAACGCTGTCGTCCCGGAACTGTCTGGACTTAAGCAGTCATGACCGACGATCTCGAACTTCAGCGGACAGCAGCACTGTTGAACCACGTGTTTGAACATCCCGACCCGCTCACAACCGAGTCGTTGCGCTGGTACTACGACGAAAATCCGGCTGGCTCTGCCGCAGTCGGTCGGGTCGAGGAAGACGGAAAGCGCTTGGGTAACTACGCGCTAATTCCCAATCGATTCCGGTCGACTTCCGGTGAGGAACGGGTTTTAGGGCTTGGAGTGGATTTGGCAGTCGACCCTGAGGCTCGAGGGTCGGGTGCGTTTCGACGCACTGTTGAGGATTCCTATGATCGAGCGGTTGCGCACGGTTTCGACGGCATTCTTGGTGTTGCGAATGCGAATTCCGCTCCACGGATGGTTGCAACATTGGGTTGGCGGTCTCTTGCTCCGCTTCCAGTCACGATGATCCCAGCAATCGGTCGCACGACCGGATTCAATTCCATAACCATTACAGAATCGACAGTCGGTGTCGTCGACGGGTTAGTCGACGGTGAGTTTGTGAGGGCTTCACGCATAGGGTTTGCACCGGTGTGGACACCAGAGTTGTTGCGATGGCGCCTCCGACGACCAGGTCATTCCTACAGCATTCATATCTCCGACGACCTTGTTGTTATCTCAACCCGCACTCACGTCTCAAAAGTTCCGTTCGGAATCATCCTCGGAGTACTTCAACGTCGGTCAAGTGCACCAGTACATGGAGGGCGCGTGGCTGCGGTTGTTGGACGTCACCACAAGGCCCCGTTTGTGATCCATTGGGGTCGGTCGCCAGCACTGCGGATGCGCGGAATACCGCTTCCACAAAAATTGATGCCTTCACCGCTTTCGTTGGTGTTGCATTCGTTCGCTTCCGATTTCAATCGGGATGCTTTTGAACTTGGAGAGTTTGGATTCTTAGATTTCGACGCCTACTGATCGTTGGATCAGTCGATGCCCGCCAACTTGCGGGCGTAGGAGATGACGCGACTTGGATCGTACGAGCGAGCGATCATCATCTTCTCTGCTTCGAGTGATCCTTCGGCGTGAATCGCGAGGACTGCGTGATATCCACCGAACTCTCGTGTCGTGAGATCGCTCACCATGTTCATTGCTCGGATTCTCTGCTCGCCATCGATGCCATCGCGACCGCCTAGGAGCGACGAAAGCATCGGGCCGATGTCAGGGTTCGCGAAGTCGGCGCCGCCAGGAGCGGTGACGAGTAAGCCGCCGGCGAGATCCTGAACTTGCTGCAACGCGTGGTGGTAACCGTGGGCGAAATGTGATTTCGCAATGTTGACGATGAGGGGGTCTGGGACGAAAACTCCAGCATCGTCGGGTGTGCCGCGCCGTGCGCTTGACTCCACGAGAGCACGAAGTGTTTCGGCGTAGGAAATGAGCGCCGTCAACTTGTCACGAACATGGGCTGCTCGGCTGATGCCGTTCATGTCGGCCATGAGCGCAGCGGATCCAACAAGTGCATCGACAAGCGGAAGCTTGTACGAGATTGCGGTGAAGCGGTGATAGTCAACGAATGCCAAGGCGAGCGGCCCTGCAAATTCATGCTGGCCATCGAGGAAGACACGTTCGTTGGGAACAAACACATCGTTGAAAAGCGTCGTTGTTTCCATCATTAGGCGTTGTGAACTGATGGGGGAGTCGAATTCGTTGCCAGCGTGAGAACCGTACGGGCTGGCGACGAGTTGAAGGCCTGGGGTGTTGACCGGAATGGCAAAGCTCACCGCCCAGTCGCTATCGGCGGCGCCCATTGCTCGAGTTGGAAGAACAATCAGCTCGTTCGTGTTCGGAGTGCAGCTCGTATGTACCTTCGCCCCCCGAACCACAATGCCATCGGCTCGACGCTCAACAATTCGAAGATACGAGTCGGGGTTTGGTTGCGCCGAGGGACCGAGGCTGCGATCACCCTTGACGTCGGTCTGCGCAACAGACATTGCAAGATCGTTCGTCCTGCAGTGATCAAAGAATGCCGAAATTCGCTCGGATCGCTCTGTGTTGCCGCGAGATGCGTCAATGGCTCGGCCGATTCGCCTCAGAGCGAAGAGGGCGTCGGTACCGATTTCCTTGATGAGCGGGACCAACGTGTGGCATCGAGAAGTCGCGGTTTCGATGAGCCGGGCCCGATCGGCAAGATCGGCAGTTGAGCGGGGCTCAAGGAAGTAGCGGCTGTACGGGTCTGACCCATCGACAACCGCCAAACTCCTGACGGAGGGATCCTCGGCGAGTTCGAAGTCGACAGACGCGTGGCGAATGGCTCGGGCGATGACGGGATGCTCGGTCACGTCGGGGACGAGTTCTCCGCCGAAGTACACGGTTCGGTCGTCACGAAGAGACTGAACGTATTGCTGGGGGCTGCGAAGAGCCAAGGGTCCTCCTCGAACCGTTCCGCCGAACTTTCCGGCGCAGATTTTACGGTACCAGCCGGGCCTCTTTGCCTGAGGTATCGGAAGTCCGGTCGAGAGCGTTCCGAGGTCCTAAGTTGTGCGTCCGTGAGCAGCGAGCGCCGCGATCGACCGGCAGCGTCGATGTCAACGAAGGCATTCATCATCTGGTTGGCTGTTGCAGGCGTCTTTGGTTTCGCTGTTCGCTTTGGAACCTTTATGTGGGAAGGCCGAACGGCGCCTCTTTCGGGCGATGCCGTCTTTTACCACGAGACAGCAAATCTCCTCGCCGACGGCAAGGGCTATATCAACCCAGTCTTCTTCAACGCTGGCTACTGCTTCGATATTGGAATACGTGAAGGTCCGACCTACTCGTTCCTTCCTGGTCTTGAAAATTGCCCGACGGTGGACGTCGTGCAGCCCGACGGGACAGTTCAAACGGTGCCCGTTACGTTGCCGCCAGGGACTCAAGAACCGACAGCCGCTCATCCACCACTGTGGTCGTTCATTCTTTCGCTCGCGTCTCGCATGGGCTTCGACAGCGTGAACCAACACCGAATGGTTGGGCTTCTTTTTGGATCGCTTGGCGTCATCCTTATCGGACTCGCCGGTCGAGAACTCTTCGGGAAACGTGCAGGCGTTGTCTCTGCATTCATCGCTGCAAGCTATGGATTTCTTTGGCTGAACGATTGGTCGCTCATGAGCGAATCTCTCGTGACCGTATTTGTCCCTGTTATGACCATCATCGCTGTCCGATGGTGGCGCACACCCAGTTGGCGCTTCGCTCTACTCCTTGGCTTACTATCCGGCGCGGGAGGCCTGCTGCGCACGGAATTGCTGGCGTATGGACCACTTTTGGTGCTGGCGGCCATAGTCGTGCGTCGAGCGCAGTGGAAGCCGCTGCTGCGCGACTTTGCCATCGTGAGTGCGCTTGGTCTTGCAGTTCTTTCGCCATGGCTGATCCGCAACATGACGAGCTTTAACAAGCCCATTTTCCTGTCGCCGACCGGAACACTTCAGGCGCAAACAAACTGCGATGCCGCTTACTACGGAGAAAAGACTGGCTACTGGGAACGCTATTGCGCTGAACCGGAGCCGGTAGGCGCTGACGGTTCGATGCTTGACGAGTCGGAACGCGATGCCATCAAGCGAAGTTGGGCGACTGAGTACATCTCGAACCACAAGAGTCGGTTAATCGTCGTAGCGCCGCTCCGAACATTACGTATGTTCAATCTTTACGATCCGATTGGTACGGCCCGATTCGATATTTATGTTGAAAACCGTGAATTCCGACAATCAATGCTCGCCCTCGTTCAGTACTACGTCGTCGCTTCACTTGCACTTGTCGGAGCAGTCATCGCATGGAGACGCCGACTTACCCTTCTCCCTGTTCTGATGTGGCCTGCGATGGTTGCACTAGTGGCTGCAGCGAGCTTCGGGAACAACCGCTATCGAGTGAGTGTTGAGCCGTCATTCATTTGGTTAGCGTCACTCGCACTTTGCGTCCTCTTCGACCGTGTCCGAAGGAACCAGCGAATGAGCGTTTCCGAAGCGACTGTGAGTACTGCCACCAGTCCAAGTTGATGGGCGAACCAGAACCCTGCCGGCCATTCGACCCCATTTGGGAACTGGCGTCGGTACTGCAGCCCTGTGTAGAGGACGACGATTCCGCCGATCGAGGCAAGCACAACGAGCGCAGCGATAGCGGATCGGCGCCGGTTCCACACCAACAGTGCTGAGACAGCGGCCATAGCGAGCGCGACACCAAGGCCGCCGACAAGCGCTGCGACTGACGTGACGATGGCAATGAGTCCAAGTCTTTCGGCGAGTGTCACTGAATACGAGTTGAACGAAGCGACAAGAGCGGGATCGGTTGCCTCTGTATGGGAGATCACTCCTCGGCGACGACGTCGCGTCAGCACAAGCGCTGCTGCACAAAGGCCAATCAGCCAAGGTGCGGAGACCGCGAGGCCGGCCCACACAAACTTCTGAGGCGCCCAGGTGATGTCAACAGTGAACGTGGAACCGGTAACGGCAGGATCAATGAGCCATCCGTTTGCAAAACCGTCAATCAGGGTGGGTGAACCGAGAGATGGTCCTCCGCGCACAGTTGCGCTCCAACCTTCGGAGAGGGACTGCCCGAGGACGAGCCAGAACGGAACTGTGGAATTCTCAATCGTGACCGAATAGGAATTGGTACCCGTCTCTGTTGCCGAGGTCACTGGAACGTCAGCTGCTGCAGTCGCTGGGGTGACAGGAACCGACCGGAGTTCGACCGAATCGATGTCGATGCCTGTGTCAAGGCCCTTCGCTGTCTCGAGCCGATGATCCCCGACGTCGAGTCGAGAAACCGAAGCGGGGGTCGCGCCGCATGGCACAAGGGCGATCGGGGAACGAGCGAGTGCATCTGCGACTGTGCCGTCAAGTGCGAACCCCTGAGGTTGTCCATCGAGTTTCAAAAGGTCAGTACGGCAAAGCGAGGGGAGGGCTGCTGGGGTTGCTCCTACCCGTGCTGGAAGTCCGAATTCAGCGATAGCGATCGGAAGGATTCGCTGGCCACCACTGAAGTATTCCTTCGTTAAGACAGCACGCTCGGAGGCGATGGAAATGCGAACGACGCGAGAAGAAAGTTGGCCAGTGGGGATTTCAACCGTGGCGACATTGCCCAGTTCGTCTACAGTCGGAATCTCGGGCACTGGAACAGTTCGAACGACGCCATCATCAAGGGTCAGGTTGAGGGCTGTCGGCACAGAGTGCTCGCGATCATTGATGACCGAGAGTCGCAAGCGATCGAAAGACAAGAGGGTGGGGTTGGTGACAGTCGCCGTTGCCCCTACCTGGGTATCGAACTTCGTCGTCCACGCAGTTGTCAGATTGTTGTCTAGGGCCGATGACGGTCGTGCTTGAAGAACGCCATTGAGATAGTCGGTGCCACTTACGACTGGATAGCCGTCGGCGAGTCCCGGGCGTCCAACTAATTCATCGATGAGAGCACCGTTCACTCCCGCACTGAGGCGAACCCGCCCGGCCAACTGAAAGTCATTCGTGGCACCGACGCGGAAGATTCGTCGAAGTTGGAGCTCGGTGTCCTGTCGAAAACCCTCGATTGGGTTCGAGCGCAAACGAGAGAAGAGGTACGCAACATTTGTTGCCTCTGGTGCGAGTTCGTCGACGCCGGAACTGGGAGTCACGATCCATTCCTGTGCGGACACCCCCGGGACGGTGACCTCGCGAAATCCGACGTTCGAAAGTCCAAGCCAGTTTGTCCGTCCAGTGACGTTTGAGTCATCGATACGCACACTCAGCGTTGTGAAGGTGCGCTCGCCGCCAAAATCAACACGCTGACCAGAGCCCACAAAAGACTCGTCATTGAGCGTCACGGTCTGGGAAGCAACCCCATCAAGAAGAATCGTCGCTTTTGTGATCCAGCGATTTCCTTCTGCCTGCAAGAGGTCAACGTGAGTAGCCGTGATGGGTCGGCTGTAGGTGATGGTGAGTTGATCGCCGATTACATCGCTGAAGCCACCAGTTGTCCAAGCAGTTCGGGGGTCCGAATCGATGGCGTTGATGGGGCGAACTTCGGATGAGTAGGCAACGATATTTCCGTAGGTTGATGCTTGAACATTTGCGACGTCGTCGCCGAACCACGCAACCGACTGGTCGGATGCGCCTTGACCAGGGAAAAGCTCAAGCCTTGTGTCCTTTGGGTCCTCAACAAGAGGAATCGATGCTGCGGTCTCTGTAGCACCGTTGTTCTCTTTTGTTGTTCCCCATCGCTGAGCTCGTTTGCGATTGGTATCGGTGATGACGAGATTGGGTTTGGCGACTCTGATTCCTTCGAAAAGTGCGGGCGAGGCGTTCGCTGTTGCTGCGTAAAAGAGTGGCCGCTCAGTTGGAAGCTGGTTCCACACGGCTGCTTCGACGATCCCGTCGCCATCGCCGAACAGGACGGTCGGCTGCTGTGTGGTCTCTGATCGCAGTAGCGGTCGAACGTTGTCCACCGGGTAGATGGCAAGCGGAGGGGTCGCTGTCGAACCAATCCCGGCCGCTAGGTGCTGTTCGTCGATCATGGGCTGGCGCTGATCGGGGACATTGACTCGAGGAGTGCCAAAGGTGGTGGGAGAGCCAAGACCATTCGAGGGAGTTGTGCCTCCGAGTTGGTTCCAAAGCGTCGAAGGAACGGGTCCTCGGTACCGCTCGTATTGGCTATCGAGTCGAAGAAGAACATCAGAGGCGGAATAGAGGCGGGCAACTCCGGCGATGGCTTGCGGCTCACCGACTCCTTCTTGAAATGGGCGATCCAGTGCGCGCAAGAGATCAACGCTCGCAGGAGAGCCGTAGGCAGTGATTTCCCTGCCGATCCAGGGCCGATCGATGAGTCCAGGCGTCAACGGGTCTTGCGTTTCGCCCCATCGATACGCACCGAAATCAGCGCCTGGGAGTTCGAGGACGCGAAAGCCTCCATCTTGCGTATCGAGCCACTCTGCAGCGTCGGTCCAATACTCGGGAAGAGTTGATGGAAACTTCAGATCAGATTGAACGAGACCGCCGGTCCACAATGGCGGAAGATTCAAGATTGCAATGCAGATGAGGCCGAGTGGAAGCGCAAGCGACAATCGACGCGCAACCGGAGCACTGAAGCGTCGCTGGAGCGCGGGGATGAGTGCATCGACGAACGCTGCCGCTAGTCCGGCGATCCCGATAACGAGAAGAGGGACAATCCTTGGAGAATTCCGGAGGGCAAACCCCACCTCAAGTGACGTCGTGAATTTAATGAGTGCGCCGATTGGCGAAGGATCGCGATAGGGATACGTGCCGATGGCAAAGACAAGGCCGACGACGATTAATGAAACGAAATACGCGCGGTATTTCCAGCGCGTCAGAACGGCACCGAGAAGACCAAAAAGTGGAAGAGTAAATGTCAAAGCGAGCATGACCAGCGAGGTGGTGTAGAGCCCCCCAGACTCAGTCCATCCAGCGAGTCCGTCTTTGCCGTAGAAGTACCAGTATCCAAGACCTCGAAGTACTTCCGGAGCCGTGGACGTCTGAGCAACGGTTTCGACTGTCTCGGTGAGTTGGAGAATGGGGAGTCCGAACTTGCCCTGGGTATACAGCCCGGAGAGCCACCACAACTGAGCTGGCCCGGTAGCGACCGCTATGCGAAGTAGTGCCTTGAATGCTTCCTTGAGCGAGGTCTCTTTGGTGATCCAAACCGCAAAAGGGGCGAGAAGGAGGGGGCCGAGCAAAACAAAAATGACGGAGCTTGCATTTGTGCCCGCCATGACGGTGACGATGAGCGCAAACAGCACGGGAGCACGCCAGGTCCGTTCCCTGAGTGCACTGATCATCAAACCGATTAACCATGGGAGTGCGCACCATGGTGTGAGGATGACCGAGGTTCGACCCATGTACGCAAGCGCGTACGGGCTGAGCATGTAGATGAACGCTGCGACGGCAGGGCCTGGACCTCGAAGTCCGAGCTTTCGTAGGAGCCAGAGAGTCCCTGCTCCGGCGAGGAAGAGAAGTGTCCCGAACCACAGTCGTTCCGCGATCCAAATCGGCACCCCCATGGTTTTGAAAACCCAGTACCAGGGTCCCAATGGAAAGAGGTAGCCGATGTTTTGGTGGGTAACGGTCCCCGCATTGATATGCGCGTCCCACATGTAGGGGGCTCGTGAGAGCAATTTGCTTGGGTCGAGGAGTAGGTACGCCTTGGTATCTGCTGACACCTGACCGGGGGAGGTGAGCAGGATGGGGATGTACGCGACGAATGCAAGCGCCGCATAGGTCAAACGATCGATTCGACGTGTCGGCGAGATCACCTCTGAGTTCGAGGGACTGCCTGAGGCGGTCCCGGTGCTGTTCTCAGTCAACATCAGCCAACATCAGCGACGTCATCGCATACTCCTGGCGGATCATCGTATTGCCATGCTTGGCGCCAAGAGCCGGCCTTCCAGTCGGAGTTATTTGGGACGGGCGCCCAGCCAAGCTTCGCAGCGTGGGCAAGAACGTGATCTGCCAAATTCGAGGCGCCCTCTTGGCAGAGGTGCCAGTTGTCTTTCTTGCGGAGGAGGTGCACCGTGCCATCGTCACCAACCCAGTAGCGCGGAGTGGAACCATCGGGCGCTGTGAGAGCCGCCGCAATCGAGGGATTCGAAACCATGTCTGGGTGACGAGCTGCAACATTTGCGAAGACACGATCGACGGCGCTTACATCGATCTGTCCTCCGGGCATCACGGGAAGAAGCATCACATGGATTCCATTGCTCGTGAGCAACGTGACGGCTTCATCAACAACGGCCTCGTATGCGGCTTCTCCATTTTCTTTGATGAAGGAGAGGTCCCAACCTCCGAACAACATGACTGCCAAATTCGGATCGAATTCTGAGATTGTGTTCGACCAGTCCGAACGCCAGTCAACGCCATTCGTAAGACCAAACCCTGGTCTCGCTCCAAACACGATTGATGATGCTCCCGTGGCCTCAGCGGCTGCAGCGAGTGCCGGAGAGACGTCCATCGCTCCTGAATCGCCGATTATCCAAAGTCTCGCCGGAGGAGGCGAATTGGAATCAACTGGGTTCTGAGGGACGAGTTGCTCCAACCGGCTCTCAATCTGATCAACCCGCATGTTGGCGTAAGGCACGGTGCTCACGGGCGTGTGAAGGGTGATGGCAAAAGCGCAAACGACCACTGCGCTGATTCCTACAAGAGCTGCGGTTCCGGCGCTGCGAGTGGTTGAGAAAAGCGTGCCCCGTCGGACAGGCATCTCCAGCAGAAAGTAAGAGGCCAACGCAATCGCGATGGTGACAATCATCCGGACCACGAAGAGGGGGCCGAGCGAAAGGCCGGTTCGATCTTGACTGAGAAGAAGGAAGACGGGCCAGTGGTAGAGGTACAGCCCATACGAAAGCAGGCCGGCCCAGCGCAAGGCAGGGTTGGCGAAGATTCGGGAAAACATGCCGGCTCGGGTCGCGACATAAATCGCAAGGGTCGACAGGAGTGCATAGAGCGGCAGACCTCCTCTCGCTAATCCGGGAGAGGCCTCAGCCGTGTTGAACCAAGCGATGAGAATTACGAAAATTGCTGCGAAACCGAGTACGTCAAAAAGAGACTCACTGCTCGTTCGTGTCGTGGTGTTGCGTTGACGTCCCGACCACCACAGTGCGAGCAATACTCCGAATAACAACTCGGCGACTCTTGTGTCAGTGCCGTAATAGACGCGATCAAAATCTGATTGCTGCAGCCACATCAGTGCGATCGAAACTGCGGCGGCTGCCATGCAGGAAGATGCGAGCAGTCGGCGCCCCCCGAAGCGCATAAGGACTACTACGACGATCGGGAAGACCACATAGAACTGTTCTTCAATAGCCAGCGACCAAAAATGCTGAAAGGGGGTTGGATCTGAAAAGAGTGAGCCGTAACTCACGTCGGAGGTCCATAAACGCCAATTGGCGACGTAGCCAATCGCCGAGAGCATGTCGCCTCGAAGTGATGCCAGTTGATCGGCGGATCCGATCCGCCACCAGATCAGTCCGATAAGAGCAACGGTGGCTAGAGCTGCAGGCATGAGGCGGCGAAGGCGCCGTCCCCAAAACCGGAGCAAATCAATCGAATGCGAACCTTCGAACTCGCGAACGAGAAGATTTGTGATCAAAAACCCTGAGAGGGTGAAGAAGGTCGAAACGCCGAGAAAGCCACCCTTTGCCCACGTGAAGCCTCCGTGGAACAACAGCACGCCGATGACGGCCATGCCACGAATACCGTCGAGGGCAGGTAAGTGGGGGAGGTTGGCCGATCGATCAGACCTGAGAGTCTCAGGCGAGGGTCGGCTCGTTGTTCGCTCGTCCATAGTGGAGCCAGACTGTCCTCAAGGGCAGAAAAAACCGGTG